>Ga0074195_1001899_pt1 | contig 26243 bp, 36 predicted proteins | sample EPASupsiteHSE623_FD_64525 | JGI IMG/M metagenome (GOLD analysis project Ga0074195, IMG submission 64525) | Bioremediated contaminated groundwater from EPA Superfund site, New Mexico - Sample HSE6-23 | ecosystem: Environmental > Aquatic > Deep subsurface > Groundwater > Contaminated ... | reverse complement strand
CTTGTAAGCAATGATGAAAACATCGTGGATTCCCAATCTGATCATCTCGTTGCGAAGTTCCTTTGCTTTCTCCATATTACTGAATCCTCCAACAGTGTATCTTGACATTGTACCTTCGCGTTCGCGACTCACCGGTTGATTAACACGATAATGCTTTCTGATCCATTCGGCGCTGTAATCATGCTGATTAAATGCGCATATCTGGACCTTGTAAACATATTCATCCGGCATTACTGATACCGGAGCGACTTGCTGAGGAACAGGTCTTGGCTGAATCTGTTGCCTGGGTGGCGGGTAAACTGCCGGAACTACAGGATATGGATAATCCAACACATTCGGAGATTTTTTTGGTCCCTTGCCACTCAGGTTTATGGCCACCCCGAATGCAAGGTAGTCGACAAGATCAAAACGGTAACCACCCACCGTATTATCAACCTTATCCGAAAGAAATGTCCTGAAGGTCCATTCAACACTTACCTGGAAACGCCTGTTGATATTATAAATACCTCCGATCCCCAATGGAAGTACCACGGCAGAATTGACGAAAGTACTCAGGTCGATTGAATCAGACGGGTAAACCTTATCAATAATCTTAGAGTACCAAACGGCATACCCAACGCCTGCAGTTCCGTATACAAAAAAACGTCTGGATGGTTTATTGGGAGAAAAAAGGTTAGAAAAGTTGATCGTTGTATTCAAATTTGCATCGATAAAAAGTCCGGTGAAGGCCAGGTTTGCCTGAGCACCCTCCACTGTAACGGGTATTGAACCATTCAATCCTCCCATTAACAGCTGGAAACGCATTCCGAATACATTCGAAATGTTATACTGGGTGAAGATACTCCCTGCCAGACTGACACTTTTTTTGGGCAGATATTTACTTTCATTCAAATCCCCATAATAAAAATCAGGACCAAAAGTAACACCTATGTACCAGTTCCTTGCCAGTGATGGCGCTTTTTCCTTGCCCGTATTCTGGGCAAACAACAAAGTTGGAATAAGCATGAACAGAATAACAAGGCGCATTAAAGGCAAATTAATGAAGCAATATGAATGGAGGCTCTGATTTATTATGCTAATGTATCAAAAAAAGTAGTTTCCAACTCATTATGTCAACTTCTTTATCAACAGTATTTAAACAAAAGCCCTGCCTGTAATACAAGCAGGGCCCTTAATTTAAAGGAAATACCGGCGTTTAACGATAATATTTAAAATCCTTGCCAAGATATTTAGCCGTATCCCCAAGCTGTTCTTCGATGCGAAGTAATTGGTTGTATTTTGCAATCCTGTCCGTACGACAGGCCGAACCGGTTTTGATCAGTCCGGTGTTCAGTGCAACAGCCAGATCGGCAATCGTAACATCCTCTGTTTCACCTGAACGGTGGCTGATAACGGCAGTATAGCTGTTCCGGTAGGCCATATTCACGGCATCGATGGTCTCACTTAATGTACCAATTTGGTTAACCTTGATCAGGATCGAGTTAGCAACACCCTTTTTGAATCCAAGGGCCAAACGGTCAACATTGGTAACAAAAAGGTCATCGCCAACAAGCTGAATTTTATTGCCCATCTCCTTGGTCATCAGTTTCCAGCCGTCCCAGTCATCCTCGGCCATGCCATCCTCGATCGAGATGATCGGGTAACGTTTCGCCCAGTCCTTCCAGAAAGCAACCATTTCAGATGGTGTCAGTTTATCACCGGTCGACTTCTTCAGGTGGTAAACATTTTCTTCCTGAATAAAATACTCTGAAGAGGCAGGATCAAGGGCGATACAAATATCCTTGCCCGGCTCATAACCCGATATTTCGATGGCCTTCATAATTACCTTCAGCGCCTCTTCATTCGATTTGAGGTTTGGTGCGAACCCACCCTCATCACCAACGTTGGTTGAATACTTACCCTTCTTCAGGACACCCTTCAGATTATGAAATACCTCAGCCCCCATTCGCAGGGCTTCAGCAAACGAAGTCGCCCCTACCGGCATGATCATGAACTCCTGGAAATCGATTGAATTATCGGCATGCGATCCTCCATTGAGAATATTCATCATGGGGATGGGTAAGGTTTGAGCCGAAACACCACCGATATAACGATAGAGTTCCTGGCCGGTTACCTGTGCCCCTGCGTGTGCAGCTGCAAGGGATACGCCAAGAATGGCATTTGCACCCAGCTTTGCCTTATTGGGAGTCCCATCGAGCTCGATCAACCTGTTATCGATCTCTATCTGGTCTGTCACAAACATACCTTGAAGTTCCTCAGCAATCACCGTGTTTACATTTTGCACAGCCTGTAAAACACCTTTTCCAAGGTACACCTTCTTATCGCCGTCGCGCAATTCCACGGCCTCATGAACCCCCGTAGAAGCGCCTGAAGGAACAGCAGCGCGTCCGATGATTCCAGTATCCGTTACAACATCTACTTCGACTGTGGGATTTCCTCTTGAATCCAGAATTTGCCTGGCATGGATTGATAAAATAGTACTCATTTTTTTTATATTTTAAATTGTTTTGACTGAGTTAAATAAAAAAGGACAACATAAACTTATGTCATCCTTTCAGATTTTAACGGTTAATGCTCTGATTTCAATCGATTATGCTTCAGGTTTTTCCTCTGCTGCTTCAGGAGTTACTTCCGCTTCAGTCGTTACCTCCGCTTCCGTTTCCGCGATTGCTTCTTCCTGTTTTTCGGCCTTTTTTGGTTTTGCAGCGGCTTCAGGTTTTGCAGCAGTCTTTACATCAGCATCATCACCAGCTTTTTTCTTGGAGCCGGCTCTTCTCCTGCGGGTTGTCTTGCCCTTTCCGTCATCCTTGACCGATAACATGGCTTCATTGTAATCAACCAGTTCAATCAGGCACATTTCGGCATTATCACCAAAACGATTCCCTGTTTTAAGAATTCGGGTATACCCTCCCGGACGGTCCATGATCTTTTTAGAAATTTCGCGAAACAGTTCGGTGACGGCTTCCTTGCTTTGCAGATAACTGAAAACGGTACGGCGCGAGTGGGTCGTGTCATCTTTTGACTTTGTGATCAAAGGTTCAACGAAAATACGTAACGCCTTTGCTTTAGCAACAGTAGTATGTATCCGCTTATGAATGATCAGTGAGGCAGCCATGTTCGACAGCATTGCCTTACGGTGTGCACTTTTTCTTCCTAAATGATTAAATTTCTTCTGGTGTCTCATCGCAATTAATCCTTATCTAATTTATATTTCGTCGTATTCATGCCAAATTCAAGGCCCTTTGATTTAACAAGTTCCTCCAATTCAGTGAGTGATTTTTTTCCAAAGTTGCGGAACTTCAACAAATCGTTTTTATTGAATGCAACAAGGTCACCCAGATATTCAACATCGGCAGCCTTCAGGCAATTTAGCGCCCTTACGGAGAGATCCATGTCGACCAGCTTGGTTTTGAGCAGCTGGCGAATGTGCAGTGATGTCTCGTCAAATTCTTCAGCAACCGCTTTTTCTGCTGAATCCAGGGTGATTTTTTCATCCGAGAATAGCATAAAGTGATGGATGAGGATCTTGGCAGCCTCTTTCAAGGCATTTTTAGGCTGGATTGAACCATCCGTAACAACCTCAATCACAAGCTTTTCATAATCTGTCTTTTGCTCCACCCGGAAATTCTCGACATTAAAAGTCACATTCTTGATCGGGGTATGCACTGAATCAATTGCAATCCGTCCAAGTGAAGAGCTCAATGTTTTATTTTCCTCGGCAGGAATATATCCGCGACCTTTGTCGACAGATAGTTCCACAGTAAGTTTGACATTGGGTTCCATATGGCAAACAACAATCTCCGGATTCAATACCTGAAAAACGGAAAGGAATTTATTGATATCGCCGGCTTTAAATTCTTTTTGCTGTGCGATGATCACGGTGACCTTTTCGGAATTTTCGGTTTCAATTAAACGTTTGAAGCGGATCTGCTTCAGGTTTAAAATGATCTCCGTCACATCTTCAATTACTCCTTTGATTGTGGAAAACTCCTGCTCAACCCCTTCGATTTTAACCGAGGTGATGGCGAAGCCTTCCAGTGAGGAAAGCAGTATTCTTCTGAGTGAGTTTCCAATGGTTACACCAAAACCAGGCTCGAGCGGGCGAAATTCAAATACCCCGCGGCAATCATTGGCTTCCACCATGATTACCTTGTCAGGTTTCTGGAACGGTAATATTGCCATATTATTCTTTTTTGTTGGTTAATTTTTACTTCGAATACAATTCGACGATAAGCTGTTCCTTGATATTTTCAGGAATCTGGTCCCGTTCAGGGTAGCTCATAAATTTTCCAGTCATCATGCCGCCGTCCCACTCAAGCCATGGATACTGATTTCCGCGACCTGCAATAGAATTGGTAATTACTTCAAGTGATTTTGAACGTTCGCGAACCGAAATAATATCTCCCGGGCGAAGTTCAAACGATGGAATATTCACCAATTTTCCATTGACCATGATATGGCGATGGCCGATAAGCTGGCGGGCGCCATCCCGTGTCGGGGAAATGCCAAGGCGGTAAACCACATTGTCGAGACGTGATTCGATAAGCTGCAGCAATACCTCACCAGTGATACCACCTTTACGGGCGGCTTTAAGGAAGGTATTTCTGAACTGACGTTCTAAAATGCCATAGGTATATTTAGCTTTCTGCTTCTCCATGAGCTGCGTGCCATACTCAGAAGTCTTCGCCCTGCGTTTGGTCTGACCATGCATTCCCGGAGGATAATTCTTTTTCTCATAACTCTTATCAGGACCAAAAATGGGATCCCTGAACCTTCTTGCAATTCTGGACTTTGGGCCAATGTATCTTGCCATGGTAATGGATATAATTAATTATTAAACTCTTCTTCTTTTCGGGGGACGGCAACCGTTGTGCGGTAATGGTGTAATATCAACAATTTCCATAACCTCGATACCGGCAGTATGAAGTGTACGGATAGCTGATTCACGACCGGCACCGGGTCCCTTGATGAATACCTTTACTTTGCGGAGACCAAGGTCGTAAGCAACCTTTGATGCATCCTGCGCCGCCATCTGGGCAGCATAAGGGGTGTTTTTCTTTGAACCCTTGAATCCCATTTTACCGGCCGACGACCAGCTGATAACCTGACCATTGTTATTGGTCAGGGTGATAATGAGATTGTTGAATGAAGCGTTGACATAGGCTTTCCCAATGGTATCAACCTTGACAACCCTTTTCTTTGAACTTTTTTCAGTCTTTGCCATATACTAATTTACTACGTGCATTAACGATTAACCCTTAGTTGCCTTTTTCTTGTTGGCAACGGTTTTTTTCCTGCCTTTACGTGTACGTGCATTGTTTTTTGTGCTCTGTCCACGAACAGGTAATCCCAGACGATGACGGATGCCGCGGTAACAACCGATATCCATCAATCGTTTGATATTCATCTGGACTTCTGAACGCAGGGCACCTTCGATCTTAAAATTATCATTGATAACCGTACGGATCTTGTTCTGCTCATCATCATTCCAGTCCTGGACCTTCTTGTTCCGGTCCACACCTGCCACATCAAGGATCTTTTGAGCGGTGCTTCTTCCAATACCAAAGATATAGGTCAGCCCAATTTCACCCCGTTTATTTTTAGGTAAGTCAATACCTGCAATTCTGGCCATATTAATCCAATTTTATGTTTGTAAAATCTTAACCTTGTCTTTGTTTGAACTTTGGGTTCTTTTTGTTAATGACATACAATTTGCCATTTCTACGAACGATCTTGCAATCTGCAGATCTTTTCTTTATTGATGCTCTAACTTTCATTTTACGTTTGCTTTATGTCTATTGGTATCTGAACGTAATTCTTCCTTTTGTTAAATCATAGGGTGACATTTCGATCCTCACTTTATCTCCGGGAAGTATTTTAATATAATGCATTCTCATCTTGCCAGAGATATGGGCGGTTATAACGTGCCCGTTTTCTAATTCCACCCGGAACATTGCATTTCCGAGGGATTCGATGACCGTGCCATCTTGTTGGATTGACGATTGCTTTGCCATACTATATGCTGCTTGATCCTAGTACTTCTTCAATATATCGGAATGTTGAGAGAATGTCGGCCTTTTCCTTTCTGACAGCAACCGTGAGCTCATAATGAGCTGATGGCATCCTGTCGGCCGTGCGTATCGTCCATCCATCCTGGTCCTGAACCACCGATTTCGCACCCAGGTTGATCATGGGTTCAATACAGATTGTCAGTCCCGCCTGCAATTTCGCTCCCGAACCTCTCTTCCCGTAATTGGGAATATCCGGTTTCTCGTGTAACTGCTGACCAATTCCATGCCCCACCAATTCTCTAACCACCGAATAACCAAACCCTTCTACATACTCCTGCACACTCGCACTGATGTCACCTACCCGCTTTCCCGCAACGGCCATTTCAACAGCCCTGTACAAGGATTCTTTGGTATGTTTCAGCAGTTTCATCACATCCTCACTAACCTCCCCAACCGGGAAAGTGTATGCAGAATCACCATAATAACCATACTTCTGGCATCCGCAGTCGATCGAAACTATATCACCATTTTTAAGAACTCTTTCACCCGGTATTCCATGCACCACCGCTTCATTTACAGAGATGCAGAGGGTTGCCGGAAATCCCCTGTATCCTTTAAATCCGGGTATTGCTCCTTCGGCCCGGATAAATTCTTCAGCTATTTTATCAAGTGTTATCGTTTTAACACCCGGTTGTATGCTTTTCGCGACTTCCGCGAGGGTCTTGCTGACAATTATCGCGTTCTCTCTCAGTAATTCAATCTCTTCCGCCGATTTAACTGTCATTTGTTTGTTAAACATACCCTATTGACCAACAGCATAAGATGAACGTCCCTTTATACGGCCCGATTTTGTCAGACCATCGTAATGACGCATCAATAAATGACTTTCAATCTGCTGCAATGTATCCAGTACAACACCAACAAGGATCAGCAGTGAGGTGCCGCCGAAAAACTGAGCAAATTGCGAAGTAACGCCGACAATGCTTACCAATGAAGGCATAATAGCGACAAATCCAAGGAATATTGAACCCGGAAGCGTGATCCTCGACATTACATCATCGATAAATTCCGCAGTCTTTTTTCCTGGTTTGACCCCTGGAATGAAACCGCCATTCTTCTTCATATCCTCAGCCATCTGGTTTGGATTCACCGTAATAGCCGTATAGAAATAGGTAAATACAATGATAAGGATAAAAAATACAAAATTATACCAGAATCCGTTGATATCCGTAAATACCCTGGCAAAACCCGTTAATGCTTCATTGCTGGCAAAACCAGCGATGGTCAGCGGCAGGAACATGATAGCCTGGGCAAAAATGATCGGCATAACACCAGCCGCATTAACTTTTAATGGTATATACTGGCGAACACCACCGTACTGTTTGTTGCCAACGATTCGTTTCGCATACTGTACAGGAATCTTTCGTGTTCCCTGCACGAGCAGAATGGTAACGAGGATAACCAGCACAAGGAACGCAATTTCGACCACAAAGAATACGAGGCCGCCACCCTTCTGCTCCATTCTTGAAACCAGTTCACCAACCAGTGAAAACGGCAGACGGGCAATGATCCCGATCATGATGATCAGGGAGATACCGTTGCCAATACCCTTGTCAGTGATACGCTCACCAAGCCACATGACGAGCATGGAACCCGCTGTGAGAATAATGATGGAGGAAATACCAAAGAAAGAGAATACCGAGTGATGCGTAATATTCGGGTTGAACGGGGAAATCGCTTCAGCAGGCAGCTGTGCAGCCAGGTTTGCGATATAGGCAGGCGACTGGAAAATCAAAATGATAACGGTTAGGTAACGCGTCATCTGGTTGATTTTCTTACGACCACTTTCGCCCTCTTTCTGAAGTTTCTGGAAGTAGGGAATGGCCATACCCAGCAACTGCATAACGATAGAGGCAGAAATATAAGGCATGATCCCCAGTGCGAAAATAGAGGCATTTGAAAATGCACCTCCAGAAAACATATTTAACAATCCAAGCAATCCCGAGCTGCTCTGGTTCTGTAAGTTCGCAAGCATGCTGGGGTCAACACCGGGCAGTACTACATAAGATCCCAGACGATATATCAGGATGATTCCGATTGTATAAAGGATCCTCTTACGCAGGTCCTCAATCTTCCAGATGTTTCGAATGGTTTGAATCAGTTTTTTCATTCAAACAAGTTTAAAGTGTGTTAGCGACTCCACCTAATTCTTCAATGGCCTTTTTGGCAGTGGCCGAGAAACCGTGAACCGTGATCTCCAGCTTGGCTTTCAGTTCTCCGCGGCCTAAAATTTTAATCTTGTCATTCTTCGATGCGTAACCGCAATCGACGATGACCTCAGGCGTAATCGCCGTCAGATTATGTTTTTCAGCGATAATTTGAAGGACATCGAGGTTGATTCCTTTATATTCAACACGGTTGAAGTTCTTGAATCCAAACTTTGGAACGCGCCGAACCAGCGACATCTGTCCGCCTTCATATCCCAGTTTCTTGGAATAACCGGAACGGGACTTTGCTCCTTTGTGACCACGGGTGGATGTTCCACCATGTCCGGAACCCTGTCCCCTGCCTATGCGCTTAACCTTTTTTGTTGAACCTTTTGCCGGTTTAAGATTGCTTAAATCCATTTCAGTATCGTTTATCTATTATTTTACTTCTTCAACTGTTACCAGGTGCTGAACTTTGTTCACCATTCCCAGTATCTGGGGAGTAGCTACGTGTTCAACGGTATGGCGGATCCTTTTCAGACCCAATGCTTCGAGGGTACGTTTCTGACGCAACGGTCTTCCGATGCCACTGCGAACCTGTGTGATTTTAATTTTTTCCATTGCTATAAACAGCCTTTAATAATATGAATTAGCCATTAAATACTTGATTCATCTCAATTCCCCTGAGCTGGGCGATCGTATAGGGATCCCTTAACTTGATGAGGGCATTGATGGTGGCTTTTACCACGCTGTGCGGATTGGATGAACCTTTTGATTTGGCAAGCACATCCTTTACACCAACGCTTTCAAGCACGGCGCGCATGGCGCCACCTGCAATTACACCGGTTCCCGGGGCTGCAGGCTTCAGGTACACGAGTGCACCACTATACTTACCCAACTGGTCATGAGGAATCGTACCCTTGAGGATTGGAACCTTGATCAGGTTTTTCTTGGCATCGTCAACACCTTTGGCAATCGCCGCCGTGACTTCCTTGGCTTTCCCAAGTCCGTAACCGACAACACCGTTTTCATTTCCAACTACCACAATGGCAGAAAAACTGAATGTACGGCCCCCTTTGGTGACTTTGGTCACACGCTGAATGCTGACCAGGCGATCCTTGAATTCGATTTCGCTCGACTTTACTCTCTTTACATTAACGTTTGTCATATCTTCCTTAGAATTTTAGGCCACCTTCTCTGGCTGCATCCGCCAAAGTTTTTACCCTGCCATGATATAAATAACCATTACGATCAAAAACAACCTTTTCTATTCCTGCCTGAATTGCCTTTTCAGCAATCTGCTTACCAACCAGTTTCGCCATATCAGTCTTGGTTCCCTTCTTGTCGCTCATCCCCTTTTCCATGGATGAAGCAGCAACCAGGGTTTTCCCGGCCTGATCGTCGATCAGTTGCACATAAATTGCCTTACAGCTGCGGAATACGGTCATGCGAGGCCTGTCAGGTGTCCCTTGTACGATTTTACGTATCCTTTTTTTGATCCTGAACCTGCGAAATTCTTTTCTACTCTTAATAGCCATTGTATTCTTTTTTTAATTGTTGGAACGATCTGGCAGATCGCCCTTACCACTTTATTATTGTCCGGCGGCAGATTTACCAGCCTTCTTCTTGATCTCTTCACCCTGGAAGCGGATACCTTTACCCTTGTAGGGTTCCGGACGGCGGAACGAACGGATTTTGGCAGCCACCTGGCCGAGAAGTTGCTTGTCGACCGATTTAAGAATGATCGAGTTGTTCTTTCCCTTGACAGCAGTTGTTTCAACCTTTATTGCATCAGGAAGTTCCATCAATATGTTGTGGGAATATCCTAGTGAGAGTTCCAGCAGTTGCCCGTTACCGGTTGCTTTATAACCAACACCTACCAATTCCTGAACCGTCGTGAATCCTTCAGACACACCTTTCACCATATTGAAAACCAGTGAACGGTAAAGACCATGCTTCGCACGATCGTCCTGGGCTTCCGAATGACGTTCAACCGTCAGCAAATTGCCTTCAATTTTAAATGTGATCTTCGGGTCCACCTGCTGCTGAAGCTCGCCCATCTTTCCTTTCACAGTGACCAGATTGGTATCGGAGACCGAAATCTTCACGCCATCGGGTATTGTAATCGGTAGTTTTCCTATTCTTGACATGTTTGTATTCTCCTAATTAACTGATGTGACATAATACCTCACCGCCGACCTTCTGTGTGCGGGCTTCCTTATCGGTCATAATACCATGGGAAGTTGACAGGATCGCAATACCCAGTCCGTTTAATACACGGGGAAGGTGCTCGTTGTCGACATACTTCCGCAATCCTGGCTTCGAAATCCTGACCAGGCTGTTGATGGCGGAAAGTTTGGTGACCGGGTGATACTTCAGCGCGATCTTAATAATACCGGGACGTGGCTCACTATCTACTTTATAATTCAGGATATATCCTTTTTCAAAGAGAATGCGGGTAATTTCTTCCTTAATCTTCGACTTTGGAATCTCAACAACCCGGTGGTTGGCCAACACGGCATTCCTGATTCTTGTCAAATAATCTGCAATGGGATCCGTAACCATTTATATCTGTTTTATTTGTTAATGTTGTTTTGTATCGTGCTCAGACACAAAATTTTGTGCCTTTACAAAAATCTTGTTTTTACCAGCTGGCTTTTCTGACTCCGGGGATCAAACCTTTGTTTGCCATTTCCCTGAAATTGATACGGGAAACTCCAAACAGGCGCATGTAACCTTTCGGACGGCCTGTGAGTTTGCACCGGTTGTGCAACCTTACCGGAGAAGCATTCTTCGGGAGTTTCTGAAGAGCGATATAATCGCCGGCTTCCTTCAGTGCTTTACGCTTGTCGGCGAACTTTGCTACCAGTTCTTCACGCTTGCGCTCTCTGGCTTTAATGGATTCTTTTGCCATATGTTTACTTTGTTTTAAAAGGAATTCCAAATTCTTTTAACAGGGCATGTGCCTCACGGTCGTTCCGTGCTGATGTCACAAAAGTTATGTCGACACCATTGATGCGTGAAACCTTGTCAATGTCAATTTCCGGGAAAATGATCTGTTCAGTGACCCCAAGTGTATAGTTACCACGTCCGTCAAATCCCTTGTCATTCACACCACGGAAATCCCTGACGCGCGGAAGCGCTACAGAAATAAGCCGGTCAAGGAAATCGAACATACGCTCACCGCGCAGTGTAACACGTACACCGATCGGGTTTCCTTTTCTCAGTTTGAAATTGGAAATGTCCTTGCGGGATTTCGTCGATACCGCCTTTTGGCCCGTGATCATCGTCATTTCGTTGATACCGTTGTCGATGAATTTGCGGTCGGTATTGGCAATACCTAAACCCTGGTTTAGACAAATCTTGTTGATCCGTGGAACCTGCATGGGGCTTTTATAGTTGAACTGCTTCATCAACGCAGGAACAACCTCATTCAGATACTTGTCTTTTAATCTTGGTGTATAAGCCATTATTTTATAACCTCCCCTGATTTTTTTGAATAACGTACCAATTTTTCCGTTTTGGGATCCAATTTCCTGCCGATACGTGTTGGCTTTCCAGCGTTGTCAACGATCTTCAGGTTTGAAAGATGCACGGGAGCTTCCATCTTAACGATGCCTCCCTGCGGACTCTTGGCATTGGGTTTGGTATGCTTTGATACCATGTTAACCCCTTCCACGATGGCTTTGTACTTTTCGGTATCAACGCGCAGCACTTTCCCTTGCTGACCTCTCGAATCACCGGCAATGACCATCACCGTGTCGCCTTTTCGGATATGTAACTTCTGTTGCATGATATGATTTGTAAATGCTTAAAGCACTTCTGGTGCTAAAGAAACGATTTTCATGAATTGTTTTTCGCGTAACTCCCTGGCTACTGGTCCAAAGATACGGGTACCAATCATTTCACCGGCATTGTTGAGCAATACAACCGCATTGTCATCAAACCGGATATATGAACCGTCGGCACGGCGCATCTCTTTTTTAGTTCTGACCACCACGGCAGTTGAGACAGTACCCTTTTTAATGTTTCCCGAAGGAAGGGCATGCTTCACCGTTACGATGATCCGGTCGCCCACGCGGGCATACCGCTTGCGTGTACCGCCCAGGACCTTGATACAAAGGACTTCCTTGGCTCCGCTGTTATCTGCTACTGTTAATCTTGACTCTTGCTGTATCATGGCTATTTAACCTTTTCAATGATTTCGACAAGTCTCCAACACTTATTTTTACTCAGGGGCTTGGTTTCTGCAATCCGCACTTTATCTCCCTCGCTGCATTCATTCTTGTCATCGTGGGCCATGAAGCGGGAAGATTTCTTAACGAATTTCCCGTACTTGGGATGCTTTACCTTACGTTCTACCGCAACCACAACAGATTTCTCCATTTTATTGCTGACAACGACGCCGGTCTTTTCTTTTCTTAAATTTCTCGTTTCCATATTGTTACTTTGGATAAGATACACGCTGGAGTATCTAACTACTTTTTAATTGCTTTCGTGATTGTTTCACCTTTAATTGCCCGGTGACGCAATTCGGTTTCAAGGCGGGCGATGGTTTTACGGTAGGCCTTGATCTTATTTGGGTTTTCCAGTGGAGAAACAGCATGGTTAAGCTTAAGCTTGGTTAACTGACGCTTTTCTTCATCCAACCTTTCCAGGATTTCACCCGTTGTAAATTCTCTGATTACTTTCTGTTCCATTTTTCTTTAGATTGCTTCTTCAACGTAATCCTTACGCATAACAGTCTTGGTATCAACCGGAAGTTTCTGGGCTCCAAGCCTTAATGCTTCCTTGGCAACTTCCATTGGCACACCTTCTATTTCGAATAGAATGCGACCTGGGTTGATACGGGCTACAAAATATTCGGGAGCGCCTTTTCCTTTACCCATACGAACTTCAGCAGGTTTCTTGGTAACCGGTTTATCCGGGAAAATACGGATCCATAACTGGCCTTCACGTTTCATATGACGGGTTATTGCCTGGCGGGCTGCTTCAATCTGCCTGCCGGTGATCCATGCTTCATCCATGGTCTTGATACCGAATGAACCAAAAGCGAGCTGATGACCACGCTGGGCATTGCCCTTCATCTTTCCCTTTTGTTGTTTCCTGTATTTTGTTTTCTTAGGCTGTAACATTATTCAAATATATTATGGGTTACAATGCGTTCAATTATTTTCTGGCGCGGGGTTTTCCACCATCCCTGCTCGGTCCGCGATCATTCCTGCGATCACCACCACGGTCACCACCACGATCTCCGCCACGATCACCACGACCACGGTCACGGTCACCCTGTCGTTCACCGCCACGATGCTGCGAAGGCTTTAACTTGTTGACAGCCGAAGCATCTGGAACCAGGTCGGGACGTCCGTAAACATCGCCCTTGCAGATCCACACCTTGATACCAATGATACCATAGGTTGTGTTTGCTTCTGCGGTGGCGTAATCAATGTCGGCGCGAAATGTATGCAAGGGAATACGTCCCTCCTTATACTGTTCGCGGCGTGCCATTTCAGCTCCACCCAAACGGCCTGAGATCATGATCTTGATCCCTTCGGCGCCAATGCGCATGGCCGATGCAATGGAGGTCTTTATCGCACGGCGGTATGAAATACGGCCTTCGATCTGACTTGCCACTGTGTTGCCCACGATCACCGCGTCGAGTTCCGGACGCTTGATTTCGGAAATGTTGATCTGGATCTCCTTCTTGGTAATCTTCTTCAACTCCTCCTTCAATTTGTCAACTTCCTGTCCGCCCTTCCCGATAATAATACCCGGACGTGCGGTGTGAATGGTAACAGTTACCAGCTTCAAGGTGCGTTCAATAACGATCTTTGCAATACCAGCCTTGGAAAGACGGGCATTCAGATACTTACGAATTTTGTCATCCTCGACCAGCTTGGGCTCAAAATTCTTCCCGCCGAACCAGTTTGAATCCCAGCCGCGGATGATGCCTAACCTGTTAGCAATCGGATTGGTCTTTTGTCCCATTAAAACTTACTTTTAATTATTGCTTATTAATTTTTGTTAATTCTTTTTTTCTTCAGCCTCTTCCACTTCAACTTCCGGTTTATTCCGGCTGTCGAGGAGAATTGTCACGTGATTTGAACGCTTGCGAATCCGGTGAGCCCTGCCCTGCGGCGCTGTAAGCAGACGCTTGAGCTGACGACCTCCGTCAACAAAAACCTCCTTTACAAAAAGGTCACTTTCCTCAATCCTCAGGCCCTCATTCTTTGCCTGCCAGTTTGCAATAGCGGAGAGCAAAAGCTTGCGTAAACGCTCCGATGGTTGCTTGGCATTATGCTTCAGGATATGAAGTGCCAGCTCAACACGCTTACCCCTGATAAGGTCGGCAATCAGACGCATTTTACGCGGTGAAGTCGGGCAATTATTCAACTTGGCAAAAGCCACATTTTTCTTAGCCTCTTTACGGTTCTCGGCTCTGGTGCGGGTTCTAACTCCCATAGTCTAGCTTATTACGACGTTATTTCTTACCTTTATCTTTATTACCTGCGTGACCGCGGAAAATCCGGGTTGGTGCAAATTCGCCCAGTTTGTGGCCTACCATGTTCTCGGTAACATACACCGGGATAAACTTATTGCCATTATGAACGGCAATGGTTTGGCCTACAAAATCGGGAGAGATCATGGAACCACGAGACCAGGTTTTTACAACGGTCTTTTTCTTGGATTCCAGAAGTTCCGTTACTTTCTTTTCCAGTTTATAATGGATAAACGGTCCTTTTTTAAGCGATCGGCTCATAGCTTGATATATTATCGATTACTTCTTCCTACGTTCAATAATGTACTTATTTGACTGGTTCTTGCGGGCCCGTGTCTTGTATCCCTTTGCAGGGGTACCTTTACGTGAGCGCGGATGACCACCGGATGCACGGCCTTCGCCTCCACCCATGGGGTGATCGACCGGGTTCATGGCAACGCCACGATTTCTCGGGCGACGGCCCAACCAGCGCGTACGTCCGGCTTTGCCATATGACTCCAGGTTGTGGTCAATATTTGAAACCATGCCAACAGTGGCCTTACAGGTTTGAAGGATCATGCGGGTTTCTCCCGAGGGCATCTTCAGAATGGCGAACTTGCCATCGCGCGACATAAGCTGTGCATGCGCACCGGCACTGCGTACCATTTTAGCTCCCTGTCCCGGGCGCAGTTCAACATTGTGAATCACAGTTCCGAAAGGAATTTCACTCAGGTACAGGGTATTTCCGATTTCGGGAGGAACCCCTTTCCCTGCCACGATGGTCTGACCAACCTTCAATCCGTGAGGAGCGACGATATACCGCTTTTCGCCGTCGTTGTAAACAACCAGTGCGATACGTGATGTCCTGTTCGGATCGTATTCAATGGTTTTTACTACGGCTGGAATATCTTCCTTGTCCCGTTTGAAGTCGATGATTCTGTACATCTGTTTATGACCGCCGCCAAGATAACGCATGGTCATTCTTCCTTCGTTGTTTCTTCCACCGGATCTCTTCGACGGAGCCAACAGGCTCTTCTCGGGAACGTCTGCAGTAATTTCATCATAGGTACTGATGACTTTGAACCGCTGACCGGGTGTTGTCGGTTTGTATTTCTTAAGCGCCATTTATTTAAATATTGCTGTAAAAATCAATAGTTTCACCTTTAGCCAATGTTACGATGGCTTTCTTATATGTACTTGTCCTGCCCGATATGACGCCACTCTTGGTAAAGCGGGTCTTATTCTTACCGGAAAACACCATGGTGTTGACCGCAGTAACATCCACTCCGTAAAGGTCCTTAATGGCCTTCATTATCTGAAGTTTGTTTGCATTCCGGTCAACCATGAACCCATACCTGTTGAGTTTTTCGCCCAACTGTGTCATCTTCTCGGTTATGATCGGTTTTAATATAACTGTCATTGTCGTATCGAATTAATCGGTTTAATTCTGATGGATTTTTTCAATTTCCTTAATTGAGCTCGCAGTGATCAAAAGTTGTGTTGCATCAAGTATCTCGTAAGTATTGAGATCTGCTGCATTGATCACCTTCACCCTTTTCAGGTTGCGTGCCGACAGGTAAACATTCTCCTCGGCCTTTGCAACGACAAGCAGGGTCTTTTTTCCGGTAAGCTGGAAATTTTTCAGAAGCTCGGTAAAGTTCTTGGTCTTTGGGGTATCGAAGGTAAAATCTTCCAGGATGGTAAGCTGGTTATCCTTCACCTTATAGCTCAATGCCGACATACGGGCCAAACGTTTCAGCTTTTTGTTGAGCTTAAAACTGTAGTCACGGGGATGAGGTCCGAAAATCCTGGCTCCGCCACGGAAAAGGGGACTCTTGATGCTGCCCTTGCGTGAACCGCCGGTACCTTTTTGCTTGTGCAGCTTTCGGGTACTTCCTGATATCGTCGACTTCTCTAAGGTATCATGCGTTCCCTGGCGCTGATTTGCCATGAATTGCTTCACATCCAGGTAGATGGCATGATCGTTGGGCTCGATCCCGAAGATCGAATCGTCCAGCGCAACCATGTTCGCTGTCGCTGTGCCTTTTATGTTATATACTGCTACTTCCATCGCTCAATAATTACATATGAACCATTGTGTCCCGGTACTGCACCTTTAACTAAAATAAGGTTTTTCTCGAGGATAATCTTTAAAACCTGAAGGTTGATCACTTTGATGCGATCTCCACCCATGCGGCCGGCCATACGGAGACCTTTCATAACCCTTGAAGGCCATGATGAGGCGCCAACTGAACCGGGAGCCCTGAGGCGGTTATGCTGTCCGTGAGTCGCTCCGCCGACACCAGCAAAATGGTGACGCTTCACAACACCCTGGAAACCTTTTCCCTTGGAAATACCAACGACGTCGATATATTCACCCTCCTGGAAAATATCAACCTGGAGAATATCTCCAAACTGCTTCTGGTGGTCAGCCTCAAAACGGGTAAATTCAGCTACCACCTTCTTGGGGGTAATACCAGCTTTGGTGAAATGGCCACGTTCGGCTTTGGTTGTATGCTTTTCTTTCTTTTCATCGAAAGCAAGCTGGATGGCTTCGTATCCGTCTTTTTCCTTTAACCGGACTTGTGTTACCACACAAGGACCAGCTTCGATCACGGTGCAGGGGATGTTCTTCCCGTTTGCATCGTAGATACTGGTCATCCCGATTTTTTTACCAATTAGTCCAGACATTTCTTACGTTTCTTGCGTTTTTAAATCTACTTGTCTATCTACAAATCAAACCTTGATTTCAACTTCAACACCACTGGGCAATTCCAGTTTCATCAGGGCATCAATGGTTTTCGACGTGGTACTGTAAATGTCGAGTAACCGCTTGTATGTGCACAGTTGAAACTGTTCCCGTGACTTTTTGTTCACGAAGGTTGCACGCAGCACAGTGAAGATCTTCTTATCCGTTGGCAAAGGAATAGGACCGCTGACAACAGCACCCGTAGCCTTTACGGTTTTTACGATCTTTTCGGCTGATTTATCAACCAGGTTATAATCGTAAGACTTCAGTTTAATTCTAATTCTCTGGCTCATATAAAAAATTAATATGCGGGAACATATCCCCTGATTTTATATAATACTTCGTCCTGAATCTCCTTTGGAGTAATATCATATTTTAAAAATTCCAGCATTTCGGTTGCCCTGCCGGAAGAAAGACTGCGTAAAGTAGTAACATAACCAAACATTTCAGATAAAGGCACCCTACCGCGAATGACCTGGTTTCCGATGCGGGATTCCACCTCTTCAACGTGTCCGCGGCGTTTGGTAATGTCGCCTGTTACCTCTCCCATATATTCGCTGGGGGTAACAATTTCAAATTTCATGATCGGTTCCATGATCACTGACCTGGCTTTCTTACTTGCCTCCTTAAAAGCAATGCCTGCTGCAACCTGGAATGAAAGTGCATCAGAATCGACGCTATGATATGAACCGTCGATCAAACGAACTTTCACGCTATCCATCGGGAATCCGATGATCGGGCCGTTGGTCATGGCAGCTTTCAATCCTTTTTCAATTGCAGGAAAAAATTCCCGTGGAATGTTGCCACCTTTGATCTCATTGATGAACTGCAAACCTTTAATTCCGGCATCGGCAGGACCAACCTCGATCACGAGATCGGCAAAACGGCCTTTGCCCCCGGTTTGTTTCTTATAAACCTCGTGATGCATCACGGTGTTGACAATAGCTTCTTTATATGCCACCTGGGGATTGCCGCGGTTCACATCAATGTTGAATTCGCGGCGCATGCGGTCGGCAATGATGTCGAGATGCAATTCGCCCATTCCGCTGATGAGGGTCTGACCAGTTTCGTTATCCACCCTTACCTGGAATGTGGGATCCTCTTCTGCCAGTTTTTGTAAAGCAAGAGCCAGTTTCTCAAGATCATCCTGTGTTTTGGGTTCCACGGCCATGTTGATCACGGGTTCGGGGAATACCATGGTTTCGAGAACCAGAGGATGTTTCAGATCGCAGAGGGTATCGCCGGTGCGGATATCTTTAAAACCAACTGCAGCGGCAATTTCGCCGGCTTCAATATGTTTCAGGGGGTTTTGCTTGTTGGCATGCATCTGCATGATACGCAACAGGCGTTCCTTTTTGTCGGTGCGGGTGTTTAATACAACATCACCGGCTTCAAGTTGTCCGGAATAAACACGGAAAAATGCAATACGGCCCACGAATGGATCGGTTGCGATTTTAAATGCATAAGCAGTGAACGGCTCTGAAGGATCAGGATGACGCGCCTCCTCTTTCTCTGTAAACGGGTTCATGCCTAAAACGGCTGGCATATCGTACGGTGAGGGAAGGAATTTGATGACGGCGTCGATGAGCAACTGAACACCTTTGTTTTTGAACGAGGCACCGCATATAACCGGTGTAATTCTGCCCTGGATGGTTGCCTTGCGGATCTCTGCAATAATTTCGGCTTCCGTGATTGAATTGGGATCATCCATGAATTTGTGAAGCAGTTCATCACTCTCTTCGGCAACGCCTTCGATGAGCTTCAAACGGTATTCATGTGCCATTTCTTTCATATCCTGGGGCATGGGGATCTCAAAATATTCCCTGCCCAGCGAGGAATCATCCCATCCGAATGCTTTATTTGAAATCAGGTCAATGATCCCGGTAAACTCCTCTTCCGCGCCAATCGGCAATTGAACAGGTACCGGGTTGGCCCCGAGTTTTTCACGGATCTGCTCCACAACGTGACCAAAATCGGCACCGGTGCGATCCATCTTGTTGATATAGCTTATACGGGGAACTTTGTATTTGTTGGCTTGTCTCCAAACCGTTTCGGATTGTGGCTCAACGCCGCCAACAGCACAGAAAATAGCAACGGCGCCATCCAGAACCCGGAGTGAGCGTTCTACTTCAACCGTGAAATCAACATGACCCGGTGTATCGATGAGGTTGATACGGTAATTTTCACTTTGGTAATCCCAGTATACAGTTGTTGCAGCCGAGGTGATGGTGATGCCACGCTCCTGCTCCTGGACCATCCAGTCCATGGTGGCAGTGCCGTCATGTACTTCACCCAGTTTATAATTGATGCCGGTATAATACAGGATGCGCTCCGTCGTCGTGGTTTTACCCGCGTCGATGTGCGCCATGATGCCAATGTTCCTTGTATTTTCCAGCTTCCCTGTCATAGTACTAAAAACGGAAATGTGAGAAAGCCTTGTTTGCTTCAGCCATTCTGTGGGTATCTTCCTTGCGTTTAAAAGCAGCGCCCTCTTCCTTGTATGCAGCTACGATCTCAGCAGCCAGCTTCTGGCCAAAACTTTTTTCGTGACGCTTGCGGGCGTAATTCACCAGCGATTTCATGCCGATGGAACTTTTACGACCCGGGCGGATTTCCGAAGGGATCTGAAAAGTGGCTCCACCGATACGACGGCTTCTTACCTCAACCGAAGGAGTAACATTTGCCAGTGCCTTCTTGAATACCTCGAGGCCATCTTCCTTTGTCTTATCGCTGACAATATCAATGGCTTCATAAAAGACTTCGTAGGCAATATTTTTCTTTCCTGCCATCATGACGTTGTTCACAAACTTTGTGACCAGGGTATCGCTGAACTTTGGATCAGGGAGAAGGGGTCTTTTCTTTGGTTTTGCTTTTCTCATGGTATTCCGATATTATGCTTTCTTTTCTTTGGGACGTTTTGCACCATATTTACTTCTGCGTTGCTTGCGGCCTTCCACACCGGAGGTATCAAGCGCACCGCGGATGATATGATAACGGACACCGGGGAGGTCTTTAACACGACCACCACGGATCATTACAATGGAGTGTTCCTGAAGATTGTGACCTTCGCCGGGGATATAGGCATTCACCTCCTTACCGTTGGTGAGCCGGACCCTGGCTACCTTGCGCATGGCCGAGTTTGGCTTCTTAGGCGTCGTGGTATAAACACGAACGCAAACGCCACGGCGCTGCGGACAGGAATCCAAAGCAGGAGACTTACTTTTATCTACTAATTTTTTTCTTCCTTTACGAACCAGTTGCGAAATCGTAGGCATATCAATGGTTTTATAAAACTTTATTATAAAATTTCCCTAAAACGGGAGTGCAAAAGTACAAATTATTTTTACACCACCAACATTTAAGATAAAAACTTTAAAAGTACGCTGAATGGGAATGATCCCTGAATTAGTGGGCTGGAAAAAATAAGGAAGGGTATGAGTTTCGCGAAACTTTCCACCGCATTCATCGGTTTGACTGCGATTGAAACCTATAGTTGTTTCACTTTATCAGGTTTCCTTGCCGTTTCCGGCTTGTAATTCAATCGAAAACATAATATGGTTTTCGAGGGTGCAAAGGTATAAACTAATTTCACTCCTGCAAGAAAAAAGTGAAAAAAAAGTGAAAAATTATTTATTCCTGATAATCATGGCAGTTCCGTCCTGATCGGGCACGATAATGAGGCTCTCGGAAATGGTATTGGAGAAGTCATTAACAGCCTTCATAACACCAGGCCAACGATCATTATAATCATGGATCATGATCACCCCGCCCGGCGACAGGTTTTGGTAAAACAACTCCAGCCCTGCCCTGGTTGGCTTATAAAGGTCGGCATCGAGGTTGGCCAGTGCAATGGGAAGATTGAAACCCAATGCCGTATCGGGAAAATATCCCTGGTGTATAATAATATTATGATCGCCATCAATTTTTTTCAGAACCCGGGATACATTGGTATCGGCAAAATGATCGGTGGTGTAGGTAGCAGCCTCCCCTGTCTCCGACTTAAGGTCGCCGGTTGTGAATCCCGTGAAGGTATCGAAGAGGTGAAACGGGCGCGTTGGGTCCATCTGGTGCAGGATGGCCGCACTGTCGCCCCTGTATACTCCCAATTCAACAAACACCCCGGGAATGTGACTTTGCCGGAGCCGCTGAACCTGAAACCACCAGTTGAAAAACCGGACCTTATCGGGATAGTTCCGCTCCATTTTCCTGAGCCTGGCAGAAATCAGCCCGTTTTTAATCGCATGCTGCCATTGCACCGGCTGATTGGCGCGGTGGACATATACAATCCAGAGGTACCTTATAAATAATACCGCCAGTAAAAATACAAGTGAATAGTTAATTATCTGGAACAGGGTCAGGTTCATCAGTTTGATAAAATGCAAAAATAATGAAATTTGGACTGATGTAATTATAAAAAGGAACCCCGCAAATTTGCAGGGTTCCAAAATAATACTCAGAAAACAAAATGAATCAGGGGTCAATTTTAATAAACATTGTCTGCAGCGAAGGTGATGGTGCATTAGGTGCTGTTCCGGCAGGAACAAAAATTACGGTAGCCCAGCCTCCGGGAGGAACCTTATATGTAGCGAAATACATGTCCATTTTCTCCTTCATGTCAGTCATCATCGGGGTTACATTTGGAACACCGGAAGCAGCAACTCCATTCCATGCCGGTGTATCACACAACCACATAGCTCCTTGTATATCATACCAATGGTATCCGGGGAACCAATCGAGGTGGTTCATCAGCCAGTTGATCTTTGCCCACTTGTCATTTTTGGCGAAAGTTGGCAATAATGTCGGATACAAGGAGGAATAGACATCCATATTATAGGTTGTACCTGTATTGATCTGAGTTCCATGGTCAGCACACCAACTGGCTACAGTACTGTTGCCAAACTCGTATCCTGATCCAATATTCGTTAACAGCGCATCAACATAACCACCCAATGAACCAGGGGCCGTTGTACCAGTGATTTTATACGAAGCAGTCGGAGGCAGGTTCATCCAGGGTGGAATTACCAGATCAGCATCAGGGACACAGTTTCCCAGGGCAAAATCCACCACCCCATCTGTTCCTGCATTAATGGTCTGGGCATCGGTGATGTTCCAGTCATAAAAATGGACATAGTTAAATGCAGTTCCCTGGCGGACAAGAATAAAGAGCTTAAAAATGAAGTTATCAACAGATCCGAGATTATCGGCATAGATCACCTCCAACGGCTGACCTTCACCATGCCATGCAGCGTTGTCGAATGTTGCGGCCAGCGTACCATTTTGCCATAATTCAATCTTGAACAGGGCGGGCATATCATATTGAACCCCATTGCTCTGCAGGGCATACGGAGATCCTGCGTAATCCGAAAGACTCTTAATACAAAAGTCGCCGAAGAAATTCAGTTCGCGGATAATTGTCTGATCGAGTTTGAAATACTCAAATCCGAAGCTGCTGAAACTGGCCTCTTCATAACACACCAGGTCGATCGTCAATACACTTTTCTTAAATGCCTCGATGGTGAAATTTTTATCAAGCAGGTTGGTGACCAGGTTTGCATACGCAGCTCCTTCATGCACCGCCGCAGCCATTACCCAATCATCCGTGGTAAGGGCAGGGGTCATATTGTCATTGTACATTATGAAATCCTGGATGGCATGAATGCCAGGGGTGAGTTTAATCGTGTTTGTATAAGGCACATTGTCGATATAAAACACATCGATCTTGTGTAATTGTCCATCAACGGTTACATTGACATAACTCGCCTTTTCACTGAAGCAATCTGTAGCTTTCATCCCGGTGGTGCTCTTTCCCGGCTGAATGGTGAAGCTCACCTCCGAACTGGCTGTTTGCTGATCAATTTCGTTGTCCTTGTTGCAGCTCGTAAGCCCCGCCAAGGAGATAATTCCCAGGAGAAATAAGCCAATCTTCATTTTTAAAATAGTTGTTTTCATGATGTTGATTTTATTTATGGTTAGTTGTTTCGTTTCGATGATCGTTATTTGCATCCAGTATTATTACAGTTCATGACCGAAGCAAACTCCTGAGCTGTAAATCCAACGATCTGTCCATTTTGTCCTGCCTTGGCTGAAACCTGCTGATCCTGCAGTGGCCCGGTAATCGTATAGGTGATGGTAAAACTTCCGGCAAAGCCGTCGCCAATATCATTTGTACCATCGATTTTAAAGCCACCAAAAGGATCTGATCCGAGATTTGGTCCCAAATCGATTCCGGAGTAGGTCATAATCCCGGAAATCACATGGACACTGACGTTGCTGTAGGTCCCTGGATCAGCTTCAACGGAATAATGTGAAAGCTCCTGGCAACTCGGGCCACTGCATCCGTCATGATCAACCCGTAAAACAATGGTGTAGGTGTTGCCACTGCAAACGACGGATTGAATGGTTGTGGTAAATCCACCGCCATTCACCTTTGTCACCTCGCAGTTTGCTGGTGGGTTGACAACCGGCGGGATCACCAGGTCGGCACCCGGCATGCAATTACCCAGCACAAAATCCACTACCCCGTCGCCATCGGTGCCTGAATATATTTTTTGCCCATCCTGGAAAGTCCAGGTATGAAAATATTCATATTGAAAACCGCTGTTTCCAAGTACCATGATCGACAACCTGAATTCAAAATTATCTGTGATCCCCGCGCGATCAGCGTATGTAACCTTCAAAGGCGCTGAGATGCCGGCAATGGAGTAATTGTTATATACTCCCTCGGCAATGCCATTGCGGAATACCTCTATTTTAAATATGGCAGGCAGATCAAGCAGCAGGTTTCCGTTCCCGCCCAGTACCTCCGAATAGGGTGAATTAAAATAGTCCTCCATGTGCTGTATGCAAAGGTCTCCGAAAAAGATCTGCTCTCTGACAACTGTCTGATCCAGTTTAAAATATTCGAATCCAAAACTGGAATAATTGGCCTCTTCATAACAAACAAGATCGATGGCCAGTACATTCTTCTTAAAGGCCACAATGTAAAAATCCTTATCCAGAAGATTGGTTACCAGATTTGAATATTCAGCTCCTGTATGTACCGCAGCAGCCATAGGCCAGTCATCATCAGCCAGGGCGGGCGTCATGTTATCATTGAAGAGAATGAAGTCCTGGATGGTGTGGACACCAGGCGAAAGTTTAATCGTATTCGTGTAAGGCACATTGTCAATATAGAACACATCGATCTTGTGTAATTGCCCATCAATGGTTACAAGTACATAATTTGCCTTTTGATTGAAGCAATCGGTGGCTTTTACACCTGTGGTGCTCTTGCCAGGCTGTATTGTAAAACTTAGTTCCGACGCATCAGTCTGAGGAGTTAATTCTTTGTCTTTGTTGCAGCCTGAAATGGCGGCAATCATAAGAAGCCCCAGAATATACAGGCCCAATCTGAACTTCATGACATTTGTTTTCATCCCGTTCGTTTTTAAATGTTTGTTGTTCTTCTCCCGTGATTGTGAAATGATCATCAAATGTATGATTATCAACATGGTAAAATCAAGTGGAAATAAGTAATCGTCGTGTTTTTGCGGGCAACTGTCGAACTTGCATTCGTATCTGTTAGTGGGTTAACTGTCGTCTATTTCCCAATTGTAAATATTTCCTAATAAGCTACTTATGGATCAATTTCCCTTGATGCAACGCAAGGAGAACCCGCTGGACTGGTCACCCTCCCCTACATAACTGTTTGAATTGCCGATGAAAAGGAATCTGCTATTGCCATTGCTCTTCTTTGAACTGCTCCAGTAGAAACCTTCTGAGCCGCGACCCTGCAAGGTTCCATTATAATTCTTGAGATTCCCGGCAGAATGTATTTTAAGATCTGAATCCCACGCATCAACAACATTATCCCAGCCTCCATCATTTTCCGTATTTGACCATTCTGTTTTGGAGGGAATCCGCCATCCTGTTCCAAGCAAGAGGGCACACGGATCGTTTACAGCCTGCCAATCCGCATTTTCGCTGATGTTGTTGATCCAGGTTGCATTGGGACTGCGTTGACTGCCATCATGCCTGTATCCCTGCTTTCGGTTAAATTGCCAGTACCATCCCGCTGAGGATTCGCTGGCATCGTTTATTGCTGATGCCTGGTGACTGGCACCCAGGTTTTGGGTGATCCAGCACTTATCAGGTTCTCCGGGAATACCCGCCACAGTGCTATAGGTTACTTGTTTGCTGACCGGGGCAACTGCTCCTGCAACATGGTTTACTGTGAATGAAGAACCGCATGTAAATTCAGCCGCTGTCACAGGTCCATCAAAATCCATTGATCTGGCTTCCGCTCCTTGCATCGTCCCCGTAAAAGCTACCGGCACGACAGCAAACCTGATGTACTTGTTAAGATCTGCCATCTGCAGCGTATAGGTATTGTCGTTAGCCCCGTTGATTAAATATTCATTAACTCCGGTAGCATCGTCAGCCCTGTACCACCTGTATATTGATGTTCCCTGGAGGTCTCCCTCAGCATCATAAAACACGTAAGTCCCTGAAAGCAAATGACCTACCTGTGCACCCCCGGTTTGGTTGACATTATTGGCCATGGGTGCTGCATTCTCAGGGCCTGAGTATGGTATGATGAGATCGGCATCGGGGGTACACGAGCCCAACACAAAATCAACAACCCCATCGGTTCCGCCATCTATTTTCTGAGCATCCGTAAAATTCCATGAATAGAAATATTCATACTGAAAACCATTTTCTGCAAGGATCATCACTGACAATTTAAATTCAAAATTGTCTGTTGTTCCCATGCGATCGGCATAAGTGAGCTTCAGGGGAGCCGAGATTCCGGAAACCGA
>Ga0074195_1001898_pt1 | contig 26276 bp, 22 predicted proteins | sample EPASupsiteHSE623_FD_64525 | JGI IMG/M metagenome (GOLD analysis project Ga0074195, IMG submission 64525) | Bioremediated contaminated groundwater from EPA Superfund site, New Mexico - Sample HSE6-23 | ecosystem: Environmental > Aquatic > Deep subsurface > Groundwater > Contaminated ... | reverse complement strand
ATTCGTCAATGATCTCCTTCAACCGCTTGAGTTCTGCATAGAAGTATGATTCACGCTTCACAAGAGAATCGTTGGTTCTTATGCTGCTGTGTATTTCGACCGGGCAGAAGATGAACTTTTCAGCAAAAACAGGCGCTCCCATCATGGCCAGGATGTAGTTGGTTCCGATCGTACGAAGGAAGGTGCTCTTGCCCGACATGTTGGCGCCTGTAATGATGGAGAACTGATTCCATCCATGGATCTCAAAATCATTTTTCACACACCGGTCCCTGGGTATCAGCGGGTGCCCGATTCCGGCAGCAACCAGCTTGTATCCGCCGGATGTTTGCTCCGGAAAAATATAATCCGGATTATTGAACGAAAGGGTTGCCAGGCTTGACAGTGCATCAAATTCGGCCAGAATTGCGAACCATTTTGGGATCATCTCCCGGTATTGAATGCGCCAGGCCTCCACTGCAATCAGCAGGTGGATGTTGAACATCAGCAGCCCGTTCAGGATGACGGAAATCACGATGTTCAGGTTTGAATCCATCCATTTGAGCAGGTTGGAAAACCTCTGGATTACCCGGCCGGGGGATTCCGTTTCATGGTACAGGAGGTCATGTTGCAACCTCTTGTTCAAATCCTCCTGAAAATCTGTCGCCTCGATCAGCGTCAGTGCCTCTGCATATTTTCTGAGAATCTCCACCCGGGATGAAATCGTTTGATGAACCTGCTGGGTTTGCCGGCCATAGCCGAACACCACCAGCAACTGAATGAGGATGAGAAAAACGGGAACCTGTGGTGGGATCAGTCCGCCGATGGCAGCAAAGAGACAGGATAAGGTGATGACAGGACCAATGTATACAACCGTCTTCATTAGAGGCCAGGAATAGTTATGATCCTCAGCAGGAGCCCTGCCATTATTTTTTGCACCGGTATTTTGCTTTTCACCGGGTTGATTTTCTGATGATGACAATCCTGCATCAAGCCAGGCCGTGAGTGCAACAAGATCCTGCTCCAGGGTGTTCTTCCCGTGAAAAATACTTTGAAGCTGCTGCCTGAACTCAATCTTTGAGGCGAGCTCTCTGACCGCCTGCTGCCGGACGGCAATGTCATTCCTGAATTGAAAAGCATGATCGAAGTACTCCGCCAGTCTTTGCTTCCCATAAATGGTCGAGGTTCTGTTTATGTACTGAAACAGTGATCCATGGCCAAAAATATCAAGATCGTGGGTATACGGATGTCCCTCGTTCGCAAATTCATTGCCCGGTTCAAAGGCGGTGTAATCTCCGCCGATCGCTTTAATCTCCTGCAGGTTGATCTTTTCCAGTATTTCCAGATCCCTGATTTTCCGCTTCACCCGGAAATCGTATAACCCGGCAGCCAAAAAACCAGCAAAAAAAGCGATGGAAGCAATAATGTAAATGATCTCTCCATTATTTGTGAACAGCAACACCCCCAGAATGACCAAAGCAAACAGACCCAGGCGCGACCAGGGGATGATGCGCAGTTTCCGCCGCAGCTGATCCTGCTGCATCTGGTAATGACCGATGCGTTGCTGATAGAATGCGGCAGTGTCGTGCATAGCAGTTAACAGGTAAAAGTTTTCAGTTGCTATTTCTTTTTTAACTTTGGGTCCCAACCATAGTCCACATATTTCCATGTAAATTGCTCACCCTGGATATGAAGAAACATAAATCCCTCCTGGTGTCCAAAATGAGGGCCCTTCCACCATCCGGCTGAAACCGCACCGCCCGTGATGAAATGGATTCCATCAACATATATATCCTCAACCGTATGCATGTGGCCCTGCAGGACAAGTTTCAGGTTGTGCTTCTTAAAAAAGCCAATCACCTCTTTTGAATTGACCACTACCGAGGCAGAATCATTTGGCGTGGTACTGCCGTAATACTTCTGGTTATAAACCGTCAAGAAGGGAATGTGCGTGCTGAGAACAATGGGTGTGTTTGTATCAGTTTTGCTGAGTTCATCTTTTATCCATTCCACCTGCACGGGATCAATCATGCCGATGTAGCTCCCCTTCCTGGAATCTTCAACGGAATTCAGAATCATGAATTTCCAGCCATTGTAATTAAAGGTGTAATATGATTTTCCAAGGCGTTTCTCGAACATTTTCTCTCCATATTCCGGATGCTTAGGATCGGCCCCGCTTTTTTTATAAATGCCATAAATTTCATGATTCCCCATTGTATTATACACCGGCATTGCAAAAGCACCGATCGCAGCCTGGTAAAGTTTGTACAATGAATCAGCCTTGCTGTATCTCTGCTCAAGGGCGTCCATGATCAGGTCGCCGCCAGTTATAACAAATGCGGGCTTCAATGCATTGATTGTATCGATGGCCTGCCTGAAACCAGGCCCTGCGTCGCGTTCGGTTGTGAGATGAATGTCTGTCAGAAACACAAAGCTGAAGCTGTTATTGTTTTTTGCCATTGATCCCTGGGAATACCCTCGAAATAATGGTGCGATTCCCAAGAGAAAAAAAATAAGTATTACAGTTGGCAGGAGATGACTTTTCATGAGCGGATTGATTACGAAAATTGTTATCTGTTGCTTTTTTCCTTGAATACAGCCGATATAATCAGCAGCAGGATTGACAGGATCACTGCCCAGGCCCATATCGGGAAAACAATTTTATCGTCGGCAGCATAGCTGTGCAATCCTTTGGAAAGGTAATAGTTTACACCTACAAAGGTCATGATCACGGATCCAAACCCTACCACCGAAGCAATGTTGAATGTCAATGCATCTTTCAGCTTCGGCACGAACCGCAGATGGAGTATGGCAGCGTAGATTATGACAACCACAAGGGACCAGGTTTCCTTTGCATCCCATCCCCAATACCTGCCCCATGATTCATTGGCCCAGATTCCGCCAAGGAAAGTGCCGCAGGTGGCGAGAACCACGCCAACCGTCAGGGCCATTTCATTTGTACTTGTAAGTTCCTTTGTGATAATTCCAAGACGTGTGGATGTTTTATTGGTTTTCAGGAGATAGATGAATAGATTTATGATACCCAGGATAAAACCAAGTGCAAGAAATCCAAAGCTGATAGTAATTATAGCCACATGAATAATCAACCAGTATGATTTTAATACAGGTTGAAGGTTGGTCAGTTGCGGATCGTAACTGCTGTGACTGGCCGTCATTAAAAGGAAAAAAGCCAGTAATGCCGTAGACGCCAGTGTGATTTTAGAATAACGCATAAATGAGAAGCCGGCCAGCAACCCACCCCATGCAATGAGCAGCAATGCTTCATATCCATTACTCCAGGGCGCATGCCCGGTCAGGTACCACCTGAGCGCCAGACCACTGGTATGATATAAAAAGGCGGCTGCAAGCAGTACAATAAAGAAGTTCAGCAACCAGGTAATCATCTTGTTTCTTTTCGACCTGAGGTGATCAATAAAAGCAAGTACCAGCAACATTATACTCAACATGGCATAGCAGTTTCTTAAAACCACGAAAATATTCGAGTTATTATAATAAATTTCAAAATCAATTCGTGACTTTCCAGGAATCATTTCTTCAGGGGTTCCCTGCCGCTGAATCGTTTCAATGTACCCCAGGATATTGTCCGCTTCAGAATAATTACCTGATTTGGTTGCCTCAAATACTGATTGGAAATATAAACGCATTATCGTATTGTAATTCAATGATCCCGGGGGCAGATCATTCCGGATCTCATCTTGTTTGACTTTGAGTGGGATCAAAGCGAGTGAATCGGTAAAGCTGATCCATGTGTGATTAGTGGAGTTTTGCAATGGAAAAACCTTGAGGAGGCTCCCGTTCATCACCATGATGAAGATGTTTATCCGCTCATCCAGTTTAATGATCTCCTTGTCAAATGCGTTCTGTTCTGAAGGTTTTTTCCTGAAGGCCAGTTCTGAATAGGTTGAAAGTTTGTACTTCGACTGCTTGTCGACGAAATCATAGAATGCGGCAGACGTGCCTTCTACGCCAAGAATATCCCTGACCGATTTTTCACGGACGTAAATTATTTTTTGATTTTTCCAGAACTCCGGATCAAGTAAAATATCCATGAACACCTGTACGGCGTTCATATCACCTTTCAGGTCAGTATGGAATTTGTCTTTCCTGGAAATCTTATGCATCACATCCAGGGCCAGGGTATGCATGGGTTCAAAACGACCGTCATATGTCTGAACAATCAGGTGCCCGAAATTACCCGCATGGCTTTCATTTACAGCATGCTGAATCGCTGTTTGCGGCATTGCTGATCCCCTGAAAGTGAACAGAAACAATACAATCACAAGCACGCCGGACTTCCTTTTATCACGTAATTGTCGTATACCCTGTGCCAACATGCGAAATCTCGAATTTCGGTGGATCAGTGCGAAAAAGAAACCTATCCCAAGTAAAAGATAACCCAGATAGGAGATCAGTGTACCGTAAAAATCATGATTGACCGAAAGGATGGTCCCCATTTCATCCCGGTCATAAGAGGATTGAAAAAACCGGTAACCATCATGATCCAGCACATGATTCATGAAGATCCTGCGTTTTTCCGAAATATTGGTCCTGTTATCAATCAGCGTGACCTCGCTGGCATAGGAAGATGGACTCATCGATCCGGCATACCTGTCCAGGGTAAAATCATTCAAAATCAAGGAGAATGGCAGCTTAATCTCTTTTTTCCCATAGGCCAGTTTCAATTTATAGCCGTCCAGTTCCAAATCGCTGAATGTGGGTGCAAATCCTGTTCCCGCAATTAATGGGACCCGGTAGGTTTTACCTTTAAAGGACACGTTTACGATAAGCACCTCTTCGCCATGATCATCATTGCCACCGCCTACAAATTCACTCTTTGCGTTTTTGTATTGCCGGTTAAACTTTATGGTGACCTCTTTTGTCTTATAGAGGTGCTTTGTATCAAATGCATTGGACGAATCGGATGACGGGATCACGATGGAAGAATCATTTGCCTGAGCGTCCTCATGCATAATGGTCTTAATAATATCATCAGGGGAACGGATAAGCATCATACCTCCAGTCTCGGTGATTTGAATTGCATCTGCCTGTTTATTGTTATTATAGGCAATGGAAACATTGCCGGCTTCAATGGTTTCTCCATCCCTGATGAGCAGGATTTCACGACCGGCAGATCCGGTAACCACCAGTTCAATCATATTTACTCCACCACTCACATTTTCCTCGATTTTCCTGATCCCATTTTGTAAATAATCAAAGCAGGTAATGGAGATTTGTTCCTTCTGACCCGCTTCAATATCAACAGAAAAGGAAGGGTGCAAATATTCACTCAACATCAACGGACGATCATAAGCGTAATCCAGGTTATTCCCTGTTGCCCTGATCTGAAGATATGGCTCAGAACTAAAGATGACATCAGATGACTTTCCTTCGCGGATGTGCATGGTGCCTTCAAAACTGACATACCTTGTCACTGCCGCGCCGATAATCATCAAAATAAAGGCCAGGTGAAAAAGAAGAACAGCCCACTTTTCTTTGCGCCATAGTTTGAATCTTTTTATATTGCCGAGAAAATTCAAAGCGAGAAATACAAGAATGAACTCAAACCATCTGGCATTGTAAACCAGGTACCTGGCAGTGGTTGTATCGTATTTTTCCTCAATGAATGTCGCAACACCAATGGCTGTGGCAAAGGCAATTAAAAGCACCAGTGACATCGCGGAAGAGAATAGTATATTAAGGAGTTTTTTCATAGGCTCAAAATTGTTTTTAATGGTTACATGGAATACCGTCATAAGCCATAACGGTTCGCAAAACTGTTATTCTTAGGACTGTACTACATGAGGATCAAAGAATTAACAGGACCGATCAAAAATAATTCCAAACCGGATCACCGGGGAAAAACTTTCCAATGGCATTATCTTTAACATATGCAAATGTATATATAGTTTTTATTGTAGCTGCATAGTTTCGATATGGTTCTTCTGGTGCGATTAATCATGTAAACTGGGCAAAACAATATCCATCAGTTACACACAGGGGAGAATACTTTCAACTGAATGCGAGCGGAGGTCTGGAATAAACAGATTGACCGGGGTGTCCCTGGAGTTATCGTGTAAGGAATTCACTCAGGTTGTATTCAATCTCTCCAATATTGAACTTGCCATAACAGAATGGGCCTTCCGGCGTTTGCCAAACCGCTTCTCCATATGATGGCACCCTGCGGCCATCCATTTCCTTGTAACTTTTCACCGGGGTTGACCATGGATAGTTCAGGTATTCTTTTCCGTCGGACGACATGAACCGATCCTGGGAAACAAAATTGATCAGTCCGCCCGAAGCATTGAAGTGCAAGGTGGCTGCAATGGTATGGTTCCTGTTTGTAAAGATTGCCTCCACCATCGTGTCGTTTATCTCCTCCCAGGCTATATTACTGTCAATCAATGTAGCCGGCGCCAGCAGGCACATGTCGTTGAACATGGTCACCGTTTCACCCTGGTCCATCTTATCGCCCCGGGCATCGGCAACCGTGAAGAGGTTCGCCACCCTGATCAGCATGATGGCATGGTCACCCGTGAACTGGTGAAAACCATCAAACGGAACACCAAACATGCTCCCCCTGACATAAAACAGTCGCGCGGGATCATCGAAAAAATTATATTGCTGTGAGCTGATCTCCATCCATTTTCCATCAGGCTTTTGTTTCATGCTACCGGTGAAAACCGCCCGGACGTTATGAACCTTTGGTTTACCAACTGCACCGGTGTAATGCAGGTACTTTTTTATAAGCCCGGGAAGATGTGCAATCTCCTCTTCCATGAGAAGCGATGGATCATGAATCGGGGTCAGACGACTGTTCACTTCGGTTTTATACCGGTTGATGAAACTTGTTGGAAGAAATTCAAGGGCGGTAATGATCACAGGAACCAGGATGATCAGGTTTGCGATTGTTCCGAATTTCGCATCAGACCAATATCTGAAAACCAGCGCCTGTGATAAAATTATTGCCAGGGTCCCGAAAATCCACCATGCATCGTAACTGCACAACATCAGTGCAAATGCGAGGAGAAAAAGCAATGCGGCAATCAGCCAGAGGATTCCGGCTTTTTTGGAGATTGGCATGTTGAGTTGATCAATGTTTGCAATTTTAAAGGCCTTGATGAAACCCATCAGGTGGATGAGTCCGTGAAGAACCAGGATGATCGACATGAATGTTTTCATTGGTTATAATTCTGAATTTTCAACTTTACTGCATTTAAATCCGATTGCCTTCGCAATCCTGCCAAGATGCAGTATAATATCTAAAAAATTCCCTGCTTCAAAATAACCTGGAAAACCCGGAATAGGGCTTTAATTCCATCACTTCGAACTCAATTAATCCTTGCTGTACAAGCGGGAGTTGCTGCAAAAGCTCCCGGGCTGCCTCTTTTGAGGTGCATTCCAGCAGCAGCACCGCCTCATCCTCATCGGTAAAATAAAATTCCCTTACCTGTCCTTCAAGGTACAGGTTATGAAGCACCCTGGCTTCATCTGCAAGAATAATCCGGAGGGCACTCCAATCAACCGGCTGAATCTCTTTGGATATGGCTAAAAACTTCATAGATAGATTTCCCCGGTTAAGTACAACTGGGCTTCACCACCGATATATACCCGGGATCCCGCATTCTGACAATCAAGGAATCCGCCTCTTTTCGAGATTTGTCGTGCAGTGAGCATTGTCTTGCCAAGCCTCTCAGCCCAGTAAGGAGTAAGGGTGGTATGCGCCGATCCGGTAACCGGATCTTCAGGAACCCCAGACTGAGGCCCAAAAAACCTGGAAATAAAATCAACGCTGTTCCCAGGCGCAGTGACAATCAGTCCCCTGGCATCAAGCTTTTCAATAGCCGCAAAATCGGGAAGGATGTTCTGAACCTCTGCCTCTGAACCAAGAACGGCCAGGTAATCCGTTTTTCCCCTGTACACTTCCAGCGGAACCAATCCAATCCCCTTGGTGAGTTCAGGATGATTTTCACATCGCGAAATTACATCGGCCGGGAAATCCAGGTAAAGTTTCTTTCCATTCCGCTTCACTTTTAATTCCCCGCTCCGGGGTGATATGAATATTATTTCATCCCTATGATAATCAGTATGGTTGAAAATAACATAGGCGCTTGCCAGCGTAGCATGGCCGCATAAATCCACTTCAACAGTCGGGGTGAACCACCTGATGCCAAAATGATCACCAGTGGTGATCACAAAAGCGGTTTCAGCCAGGTTGTTTTCAGCGGCAACAGACTGCATCACTGCATCATGAGGCCAATGATCGGGCAGGCAAACAGCAGCAGGATTCCCGCTGAATAAATGGTCGGTAAAGGCATCGACCTGGAAAATTTTAATTTTCTGCATAGGTATCGTATTAATCAACAATAAATAATTTTACTCCACTCTCTGTAAATGACCGGTGTGGATTTAAACTGTCATCGCTCATCATATAGCTCATTCCGGCTTTCATGAATGATTTGCTGCCATCCTTCAATTCACTTTCCATTTCGCCACTGAGAACATGGATAACATGACCCCTGGCGCACCAGTGATCGGCAAGATATCCCGGTGAATATTCAACAAGGCGTACCCGTATGTTTCCCGATTCAACGGTTCGCCATGTAGCAAAACCGGTCTCACCCTGATGCTTGGTTCGCGGGATCTCATCCCAGTTTATGGATGTAAATGGCACTTGAAGAATTTCCATGTTCGCAGAATTTATTCGTTACAACATACCCTTATCAAGTTTCTTTTCCTCCTTTTTATAATGTTCATGCGTAGGAACAGGGATCGACCTGTCCCGGTTCATCCGCATCTGGAGGATATCGACCAGCAGCGAAAAGGCCATCGAGAAATAAATGTATCCCTTGGGGATCTCTACGCCAAAACCTTCACTGACCAAAGCAAACCCGATGAGCAACAAAAAGGACAATGCCAGCATCTTAAAAGCCGGGTGATCATTTACAAATTTGCTGATGGGTTCGGCAGCGAACAACATGATGGCGACCGAGATAATTATGGCAGCGTACATGACCCAGATGACCTTGACCATCCCAATGGCAGTGATGATGGAATCGACCGAAAAGACCATGTCCATGATCAGTATCTGTATGATGACCTGTGCAAATCCAGTTGCCTTAAACCTGCTTGTCTGATCCCCGTCAACACCTTCCATCTTATGGTAAATTTCAACCGTGCTCTTGTAGAGTAAAAACAATCCCCCCAGGATAAGGATAATGTCCTTCCCGGAAATACCCTGACCGAAAACCGTGAACAGATCCTGCTTCAACTGCATGATGAGGGAAACGACCGACAATAATCCAAGACGAAGGAACATGGCCAGTACCAGCCCGTACCTTCGGGCCTTTTTCTGCTGGTTCTGAGGCAATTTGCCAGCCAGAATCGAAATGAAGATAACATTGTCAATGCCTAAAACAATCTCCAATCCGACGAGTGTCAGCAGTGATATAATGATTTCGTAAGTCATAATTGCTTATTTATTAAATGGATTTCCATTTTACCGGAGATTCAATTTTTCGCCGGGATGTTCAATCGGGCTTCAGAATTTGTAAAAAATCTTGCTGACGATTTTCCAGCCATCCTGGAATTTGTAGAGCGACTGATAGTCAACAAAGGTCAGTTTGGACCCCACATAAAATTCGAATTTGGCCACGGCCGCATTGCCGGTAACATCAACAAAAAGGAATTTTATTGAAATTTTATCGTCCCCCTTCCTGGGTAATTTCCCGGAAGCCAGGTTGGTTTTGATTTTTGCTTTCCATTCCGGCAGGCTGTATTTTTCAAGTTCGCCGTTTTTTCCAGGGATCAGCAATTCGAACCCGGGATGGAAACCTAAGTTGATTTTAACAGTATCTCCCTCATTCTGAAGACCTTCAACATAGGCGATTTGAATTATTTTCTTAATCTGGTCTGCTTCAGCATCCTGACCGGTCTGCTGCGAAAAGGATGACAGGCTGACAGTAAAGGCGATCAACAGGAAACATAATTTCTTCATACGTCTGTGGATTTGCAATAAACCCACAAATATAATTATACTTCGGCTGTTGAAACAGGAAAAGAGTGCAAATTGATCCGACCAGGTAATCTGCTTGAAAAGGGCCATTTCCCGGTGCTTTTTATCTCCCATATATTACTGGTCTCATATAATATTAGGCTACATTTGTACGTTGATTTCCTTTTAGGATTATCGCGGAATTCGGAATTTCAGGTTTGAATCCACTCCGAAAAAGCATTTTTAAAGAAAACCGGACACCGAGCGAAGTCGGACACTGAGCGAAGTCGAAGTGTCCTCATTAACAGGCGATTGCATCCTTCGACTTCGCTCAGGATCCAATAGATCGGAATTCTCGGAGTGCACTCAGGTTTGTTTTAAAAATAACAGGCCCGACATTATGCCAACCATGCAAGCCTCTATGATACGGCTACCAGTGTTAATGGTTTTAATTCTCTTCGCCGGTCTTCACGGAAGATCGCAGCAATTCCTCTTTACAACCTATCCCATTGAAAAAGGGCTCTCGCAAAGTGTGGTTAATTGTGTATTCCAGGATTCCAGGGGATATATCTGGGTTGGTACCCAAAACGGGCTTAACCGGTTTGATGGCTACAATTTCAGGGTATATTCCTATGAACCTGCAGATTCAAATTCCATTTCCAACAGCTGGATCTATTCCATCGATGAGGACCGCGATGGGAACCTGTGGATAGGCACCAAAAATGGGCTGAACAGGTGGGGGCGGAACGAAAAACGATTCACACAACTGAAATATACCACCGGTTTTGAAAACCATGTAACCGACTTTCCCTATGATGCCAGGGTTGCGCGGAACGGGTCCATTCTTATAAACACCCCGCCGGTTCTTACGATCTATAACCCGGCAAGGAAATCGTTCCGGCATTTCACAAGCAACCTGCCATACGATGGATCCGTAAAGGACCACAGGATGCCATTGCTTGAAGATCGGGAAGGGTTGATTTGGATTGCATCCACCCGCGGACTGGCATGTTTTGACCCAAGGACGGAGAAATTCAGCTACTTCATCCAGCAGGCAAACAATCCCGGATCCATCAGCGACAACACGATCACCGCCCTTTTTGAAGATAACAACGGCAATATCTGGATCGGAACCACCTCCGGATTGAACTGTTACGACAAGAAAACATGCAGTATAAGAAAATTTTATGCTGATGCCGGCAACAGGCAATCGCTGAGCAATAATTTCATCCGCACCATTACCGGCGATCCATCAGGTTTTTTATGGATCGGTACCGAAGGAGGAGGCCTTAACCGGGCTGCACGCTCCCTGGACGGCAACCTGGTAATCGAGAAATTCAACAGCGAAATCAATGGTCTCGGGCACAACATTGTCCTCGATCTGATGGTCGACAAATCTCATAACCTGTGGATCGGCACGTTACGGGGACTAAGCAAGACAGACCTGAAACCACGTAAGTTCCAGCTCTACCGAAATGATGACACCCCCTATTCGATAAACCTGCTGGGAAATGTGATTTCCTCCATATATAAAGACAGTGCAGGGCTTATCTGGGTGGGCAACTGGGGACAAGGGCTCAATTTATTAGACCGGGAAACAGGCCAGGTCGACCATTTTTCGACCAGGGGCTGGGCTAAGAATCATATAAGCAATGACTTTGTGCATGTAATCTTTGCGGATGCGAGGAAAAACATCTGGATCGGCACCCGCGACGGGATTTCCATTTTTGACAGGAGCACGGAGCGTTTTATCCAGTTCAATGAATTCTTCAGGAACGATAAACTGCCCGATTTCCGCAGGATCCGGATCAATGCAATTATCTGCAACCGGGATGGCGATTACTGGATCGGGACCCAGAACGGGCTTTACAGGATTAATCCTGAAAAGTCCCTTACCGAAATTTTCAGCGAGGAATCAACAGGCAATCACCACATCAGCGGCAACCTGGTCTATTCGGTGATCGAGGACCGTGATGGCCTTATCTGGATTGCCACATTGAGCGGCCTGGATATGTATGATCCGGGTAAGGGAAAAATGAAACACTACCAGAAAAGTGACAATGCAAATTCCTTGTGCGACAACTTTGTGATAGCATTATGTGAAGATCACCACGGGGATATCTGGATAGGCACAGGCTCGTACCTGAACAGGTTTGTAAAAAAAGATTCGGTTTTCATCTATTATTCTCAGGAAAACGGGTTGCCCAATAACCGGATTTTTGAAATCCTTGAGGATAACAGGAAGAATATCTGGGTGTCGACCGGGGGTGGTCTCTGCCGGTTTGATACTGCACTGAACCGGTTCAGGACCTACACGGTGGAAGAGGGGCTGCAAAGCCTTGAATTCAATCTTCGTGCCTGCAGTAAGAGCAGCGATGGGGAGTTGTTCTTCGGGGGAATGAATGGTTTCAATGCATTTTACCCCGATTCACTAAAGGATAATCCGTTCATTCCGGAACTCGTTTTTACCTCTTTTTACAAGACCACCAAGGGCGAGAGGGAATATTTCGATATCGAGAATGACGGAGAGGTAGTTTTTAATTACAACGACCATACATTTACCATCGAATTTGCCGCGCTTGAATTCACCAACCCGGAAAAAAATCAGTACGCTTACATGCTCGAAGGCGTTTCGAGCGACTGGATTGAAACCGGTAACCGGCGTTTTGTACCATTTACAAACCTCCCTCCCGGAGAGTATACATTCAGGATCAAGGGTTCGAATAATGACGGAGTGTGGAATGCCTCAGGTCCAAGCCTGAAGATCATCATCAAGCCTCCCTGGTGGCGCAGTTTCTGGGCATGGTCAGCCTACCTGGTTATTCTGTCGATAGCCATCATGGCTTATATCAGGATACGTGAACGGAAACTGATTCGCGAAAGAGACATCCTGGAGCAAAGGATACACCTGCGAACACTGCAAATTGAGGAACAAAACACCCAGATCCTCCAGAAAAACGAAGAGCTGGGCAAACTGAATAACGCATTAACGGCACTCAACAATACCAGGGACAAATTCTTTTCCATCATTGCCCATGACCTGCGAAACCCCTTCAATACAATCCTGGGACTGTCGGACATGTTGCTAGGAAACATGGATAAGGCAGCTCCTGAAAAAATCAGGAAATCGGTTACCGATATCCGCGACACGACAAAACACACCTTCGATCTGCTTCAAAACCTGCTGATCTGGGCCAGATCTCAAACCGGGGCGCTCGACTTCCAGCCGGTTCCCTTCGATCTCACGGAACGAATACTTGAAAATATCGATATAGTAAAAAGCCAGGCAGAGAAAAAGAACATTGATTTGTCTCACACATTATCCGGCCCGGTCAGTGTGACCGGCGACATCCGCATGATCGATACTGTTTTACGAAACCTGCTCACCAATGCCATTAAGTTTACGAAACAACATGGCCGGGTTACGATTTCTGCGCATGAGAAAGACGGTCAGATTGCAGTCCTTGTGAATGACACCGGCACAGGCATTGCGCCTGAAAATATGGACCGGATTTTTCTTCTTGATAATAAGTTCACCCGCAAGGGGACGGAAAAAGAGGGAGGTTCAGGCCTTGGACTCATCCTTTGCCGCGAATTCGTTGAAAAGCACAAAGGAACGATCCGCGTGGAGAGCGAGCCGGGAAAAGGCAGTACATTCATTTTCACCCTTCCTAAATAGCCTTGTTCCTTCTCTCCTTCTTTTCACTTTGCTGACGTTTTTTCTCCAGCCGTTCTTCCCGTGATGCTTTCGAAGGCATTGTCGGTTTGCGCTGCTTTCGCGGCGTAAGGGCACGGGTAATCAGCAAATAAAATTTTTCAATAACCTTTTCCTTGTTTTGTAATTGCGTTCGCTCCGATTGAGAAACAACAATCAGTTCACCCGCAGCAGTGATCCTTGCAGCAAGTTTTTCAAGGATCAGCTCTTTCTCATGATCAGTCAGCAACAAGGAACCTGCAACATTAAACCGCAGTTCCATCTTTGTGCTTACTTTGTTCACATTCTGCCCGCCCGGGCCGCTGCTCCTGGAGGCACTGAACTCAAGTTCGCTGCTAAAATCACGGTCAATCATCTTGCAATATAAATGATGAGTCCACTCAGAAAAGTCCGATCAATTGGATTCTGAGCGAAGCCGAAGAATGCAATTACTTGTTAATGAGGACACTTCGACTCCGCTCAGTGTCCGGTTTTGATTAAATATGCCTTTTCGGAGTGGACTCATGATTATGGATTGTATAAGTAGATCATAACGAATAAATCCCTGTTCCCAATTGATAAATCCCAAAAAGCGCCAGGGCGATCACCGAGATTCCAATAGAGATCTTTGTAACCCGCGGCCCTAAATTCCTTGCTGAAGCAAAAAGCATGACCATCCCGATCGAACTGAGGACCATCGTCCCGTAAAATCCGATTATCAACGTAATTCCGTAAACAGGATTTTCGTTCCAGCTTTTGATTAGCAATGGCCCCATCACCAGGCTCCAGCCAAGATAGGGACCCGGATTGAAAAAATTGATCATAACCGCTTTAAAAAAATTATGAGATTGTGCGATCACCCGGTTTTCAACTAAATTGAATTTACGCCATGCTTTAAAGGAGACATAAGCCATATATAAAAGCAGCACCCCCCCGGCACACTGAATTACCTGTAAAAATTCTTTCGGCAGGTTTGTCAGCACCAGCAAAACCAATACGATGATGGGTCCATCAGTCACAAGCGGTGCAAAAACCAGCGGAACCGCTTTACGCCATCCATGCAACAGGCTTTGAGAAAAGAAAAAGGCCTGAAGCGGACCGGGTTGTACAACGGATGCAAAGGCAAACCCTATCGCAATAACCAGGTAATTTATCATGCAATTAATTTCCGCAAAGGTAAAAGAATCAATTCCAAGTTGGTCGTATTTTGCCTGAACCGTTTGGGCAGACAAGTTCCCCGGATTTTCATAATTTTACGCCCATGTCCCAAATCACCCAACCTACCCTGCTCCTCGATGAGCAAAAGTGCAGGAGGAACATTGAATCCATGGCCGGTAAAGCAAGGCGAAGCCATGTTCAGTTCCGGCCGCATTTTAAAACGCACCAGTCGCATGAGATCGGACGATGGTTCCGCGAATCCGGCGTTGAGAAAATCACCGTTTCATCGTTGAAAATGGCAGATTATTTCGCCCAGGATGGATGGAATGATATCACAGTTGCCTTGCCGGTCAATATACTCGAAATTGAAACCATCAACAACCTGGCAAAGCGGATCAGGCTCAACCTGCTGGTCGAATCGGCTGAATCAGTGCGGTCGCTGAATAGTGGCTTGAGTCATCATGTCGACCTCTTCGTAAAGATCGATGCTGGTTATCACCGGACCGGGATTGCATATGATAACCTGCCAATGATTGACTCCGTATTAACCTCCATCGACCAGTCACCTAACCTGAGTTTCGCCGGTTTTTTAACCCATTCCGGACATAGCTACAACGCCCGCAGCAGCAGTGAAATCGTCACAATCCATAATGAAAGTATAAACAGGATAAATGTCCTGAAGAAACGCTATGCAGATAGATACCCCGGTTTGATCGTTTCAGTTGGCGATACCCCAACCTGCAGTGTCGTGGATAATTTTTCATCCGCGGATGAGATCAGGCCAGGAAATTTTGTCTTTTATGACCTCATGCAACTCCAGATTGGCGCCTGCCGGGCTGATCAGGTAGCTGTTGCGATGGCCTGTCCGGTAGTGGCTGTCCATAAGGATCGAAACGAGCTGATCATCTATGGCGGTGCGGTCCACTTTTCCAAAGAAGGTTTGCAGGAAGAAGCTGCCGGAACAATATACGGCTGCGCTGTGGAAACATTGCCGCAAGGATGGGGAGAACCCATCGAAGGCATGTACCTGAAACGGCTCAGCCAGGAGCATGGCATCGTACATCTTCCTGATGAATTTTTTGATCGTTACGCAACGGGCGATGTGATCACATTCCTGCCGGTCCATTCGTGCCTGACCGCAGATTGTGTGAAGGGCTACCTTACACTCAGCGGGCAGCATATCGACCGATTAATTTAACAATGATCCTCATAATCAAAAAACCACCTATGAAATAGTCTTTATACTGCATCCTGGTAGGTGATGATCTGAACTTCAGCTACTTTCACCAGACAGAATTTGTTTTGTACTTTTGCAAAAAAAATATTCTATGATAAAAAAATATTCCATCATACTTTCCGCAATTCTAATCCTGGCATCTTCATTTGGATTTTCACAGGAATCTCCAGGGAAGAAAAAGAGTGAGATCATCATCCTGCACACCAACGACATGCATTCCAAGATCGACAACATGGCGAAACTGGCCTATCTTGCCGATAGCCTACGCAAATTCAATCCTTATGTGTTTCTTGTTTCCGCCGGTGATAATTTCACGGGGAATCCGGTGGTCGACATGATCCCCGATCCCGGATATCCGATGATCGATCTGATGAACCGGTGTGGTTTTAATTTGAGCGCACTTGGCAATCATGAATTTGACATGGGCCAGGCTTTCCTTAACAAACGCCTTGACCAGGCCGGTTTCCCGTTTGTAAGCTGCAATGTTGACCCATTGGATGCCGTGATGCATCCGCTGAAACCCTACTTCGTCCTCGGAACAAAAAACGGCGACTCCCTGGCATTCCTGGGGCTCATTCAGCTCGATGAAAACGGGCTTCCAAGTTCTCATCCTTCGAAAATGGCCGGGATCAGGTTTACCAATGGATTAACAAAGGCTCCTGAATACGCCTGGCTTAAGGACCGATACAAAATCCTGATCGGGCTGTCGCACCTGGGTGTTGACGATGATATCCGCCTTGCCGGATCGATGCAGCAATTTGACCTGATCATCGGCGGCCATTCACACACCTTGCTTGAAAAACCTTTGATGGAGCAGAATGTCATGATTGTTCAAGCAGGCTCAAACCTCCGGTACATCGGCAAAACAACCCTGGTGATAGAAGAGGGAGTGCTCACCGATCGTCGATATGAAGTTATTGCGCTGGCTGACCTGACCAAAGAAGATGCAGGCGTCCGGAAGCTCATCGACCAGTACAACAACAACAAGGAATTCAGCAAGGTAATTGGTGTCGCCGAAAAACCCTTTTCGGGCCTTGATGAACTCGGCAGCTTGATGACCGATGCACTCACCAGCCAGCTCAAGGTCGATTTCGCCTTTCAGAACAAGGGAGGTATCCGGTTGAATGAATTACAGGAAGGCAACATTACCCTGAAAGACGTGTACAAACTTGATCCGTTCAACAACCAGGTTGTGGTTCTTAAAATGAATGTAGCCGAGATGGCTTCACTGATCTGCTATGGATACAAGCTGGAAAAGGACCTTGACCTCCAGGTTTCAGGGATGACCTACACGATTACCGATGATGGGAACTATCAGTGTGCAGATGTAAAGATGTTCGACCTGGCAGGTAAACCGCTTGATAATTCCAGGGAATACACCGTTGCCATGAACAACTACATGGCCGTTACCTATAAATTTATTCACCGCGATCAGGGGAATACCACGGATCTTACCACAGCCGGAGCGCTGATACACTTCCTCACCGATAAAAAAACCGTAAACTACAGCGGGGTAAAGCGCGCGTTCGTTGTCAGGTAAAAACACCTTACCCAGAGGGTTAGCTATCCATTTGATTGTGCTAACCTAAATCCGGATCATCCTATTTATTCCAGAGCAACTTGATCAACTGGGCAACCTCTGCATTTTGAATATATGGCCCGCGCACGCTGTCTCGTTCATCTGCATATGTCCGGTATAATTCGCTTCCTGCACCCCGGGCATAAAACGGAAGAAGTGAATTTGTATGATCGGTCGTATTGAAATTCATGACAGGCAGATTGCCCTTTCCCCGGTCTGCCATTGGTACAAAGGGCTTCTCCCCCCACAGGAGACCGGTTTCATGATCTCCGGTCACAATAACCAGCGTTTCATCCCAATTGCTGTTTGCATTAACCCAGCGTACAACATAATTAACCGCTTCATTGAAAAATGTCATCTCCTCTATCAGGCGACCCTTCTGGTTGGAATGTGAAGCCCAATCAATTGCCCCGCCTTCGATCATCAGGAAAAATCCCCTGGGATTATTATCAAGCACATTCAGCGCCCCGGCTGCCATTTCGGCCAGGGTGGGGACAGTGGCAATAAATGGATTGACATTGGGAGGCGAATCTTTGGTCTCCCCGTTTTTCATCTGCCGGCCCTGTTGAAGGGTTGCATTTACTTTGGGACAGCCTAAAACCCTCAAAGGCGTCTTCCCTTTTTGAAGATCACGAAATTCATCCAGGGTGCGGATTACAGTCCATGGATCGGGTTTGCCATCCCCATTGATGTCACTGACCGAATTCGCCTTATCCATCACGGAAAATTGTGTCCGTTTTCCGCTTCCGGCAATGAGCTCTGTCCAGAAAACACTGTCTCCGACATATTTTGAATTCTTCCATTTTTTTCCAACCGGCAATCCCTCATCATCAAACATCGGATCCCCGCACCCCATGATCACATCGCAGCGACTGTCGAGCAGCATGTCATAAGCCAACTGGCTGTAGTTTGACCGTGAGGTGTTATGCGCCACAAAACCAGCCGGTGTTGCATGGCTGAATTCAACAGAGGTGACAACCCCGGCCGATTTTCCAACCGATTTGGCCCTTTGTACCAGGTTTTCAAGCGGTTCAAAGTCAACCGACATCCCAACCGAATTGTTATAGGTTTTTACACCGGTTGCCAGCGCCGTGGCTGCTGCTGCTGATTCGGTATAACCCCTTTTCAGATAGGCCGTATCTTTCCATGCAATGGCGCCATTATAGCCGGGGGCGAAGTAATTTTTAGCCGGATTATTTTTGTCATATTCACCAGCCTTCGCAGGATAGTGAGCCATGGCCATCTGAACAGGGAACTGCTGGTATACCTGATGCTTTACACCCTGGAAATAATTCGTGGCCGCGATATGATTAAAGCCCATCCCATCACCGATCAGTATGATGATGTTCTTTGGGTTTGGAAGGGACTTCTGTTTTTGTGCCCGGAGATTGATTGCCGGCAGTGAAATGATGGTCAGGATAACGACTGACAGCCAACGGGTTGAGAGATACATGGAACTAAATTTGATTAGGGAATGGTACCTGCAAAGTTAAAAGTTATAATTCGACTTTTTGAGTTTGTAAATGAAAACAAACTCAAACGCTCATTATAACTGCATCTAAACACGATTGCTTTCGCAATCCTGCCAGGATGCAGTAAAATGCCGGATTTCCCAGGTCAGGAATTTCCGGCATTTTTTTCAGGGATAAAGAATCTGTCATGCAGTTTTCGGGATTCATCCCCCTGTTTTCGGTATTTCATCGAAAAAGAATTCCCAGAGGCCCCTTCCCGCATTAATTTTGGAAGAAATTATTAACCCATGGAAACCCTCTCACACATCATTGCCTCCTTCGACATTTTTCAGGTTATCATCAATGCTTTTCCCCAGATCTTTAACCCCATCGTGCATGCATTTCAGGGTATTTTCCTTTTGCTTTTCAACCTCGTGAAGAACATGGTTTCAGCGCATCCCGGGCTGATCTCCGGCGTTGTGATTTTCCTGACAGGATATTTCGGGGTTGTGGGTATTCGGAAATTCCGGAAACCTGCTATTTCTGCTCCGCTGGCTTCTCAATCACGTTCCCTTTGATCCAGAGGATCGTCGGCTGATCGCTCGCATTGGTCCTTACCGTGATCGTTTTGTTGAATGGACCTTTTGCCGCAGCATTGTAGGTTGCAGAAATTGTGGTGGTTTTTCCCGGCATCAGGGGTTCCTTTGAATAATTCAGGTTTGTACATCCGCATGAAGCCTGTGCGGTTGCAATAATCAACGGTTCGTTTCCATCATTGGTCAGGTTGAACTGCCCAACACGGGGGATACCCTGAGGAATGTCTCCCATTTGGTTTTCTGTCATGTCCCAACGGGCAACCGGACCATTCACTTTAGCTTTTACTTCAGTTTTGGCGGCGGTCTGCACCGGCTGGTTTTGGGCATTTGCCTGTGAGAAGAAGAAAACGGCAGGCATCATAAGCACAAAGATCATTTTTTTCATGGTACTTGTTTTTAAGGTTTGAGTTTATCAATAATTTTGAATTTATTATTCTGACGCAAATATCTCTCTTCATTTGGAGAATCAGGTTAATGAAACGTAAAATTGTCGTAACGTAATGTAAAACTGTGTTAATGAAATGTAAATCCGTGGCGATTACTATGAAATATGTCTATTTTTACCAACCCATCATGGTTGAAATGTGTTGGGGTTTATCATACTTCGGCGACGACCAATGAAACACAAGCAGGTTCGGTATGTTGTATTGCTTGGGGCAATTTCCATCATCGGGATCATTGTCGTGCAACTCTATTTTCTGCTCCAGGCCTGGGATATCAGGGAAAAGCAATTTCACCAGACTGTAGTGATAGGTCTTAAAAATGTAGCGGAGAAACTCTGTTTGTACAACCAGTCAACCCTTCCATATGGAAATCCGGTGAAACAGATTACCTCCAATTATTTCGTGGTGGATGTCAATAGTGTGATCGATGCAAATATGCTGGAATATTACCTGAACACCGAATTTGCCAAGCTCAACCTGCACACCGATTATGAGTATGCCATCTATGATTGCCATACCGATAAGATGGTTTATGGGAACTACATTTCGGCCGATGGATCGGGAAAACCGGCCAAGCTCTCGTTTTCCCTGCCAAAGTACGACCAGTACGTCTATTATTTCGGTGTCCGCTTTCCCTCATTCCGGAACACCCTTGCCGGGGATATGGCCATATGGTTTTTCTTCAGCGCCATTTTGCTGTTTTCAATCATCTTCTTTGTTTATGCCATGTTCGTCATCCTGCGGCAAAAACGGTATTCCGAAATGCAAAAGGATTTCATCAACACCATGACGCATGAATTCAAAACCCCCTTATCCAGTATCAATATCTCCGCCGATGTTATCTCACAACCGGGAATAGCCGATGATCCGGAGCGGCTGCTGACTTACGCCTCGGTGATCAAACAAGAAAATAACCGGCTGATCCAGCAGGTCGAGAAGGTACTTCAGGTGGCGAAAATCGAGAAACAAGGGATCCAGTTTAAAAAGGAAACGCTGGACCTGAACACCCTGATCGAAACGGTTGCGGAAACCTTCAGCGCCAATACCGCCACCGGCATTCAAATTGAAACAAGGCTTGATCCCATGCTTGCTCCCCTGGAGGCCGATGTGCTGCACCTCACCAATGTCCTGTTTAACCTCATCGACAATGCAGTGAAATATTCCGGGGAAAACCCGCATATTACCCTTATCACGGTTCAGGAACATAAAAAAACAATCCTTATGGTCCGTGACGATGGTCCCGGGATCAGTCCAAAATACCAGAAACAGGTTTTTGATAAATTTTTCAGGGTACCCTCCGGGAACGTTCATGATGTCAAGGGATTTGGACTTGGCCTTTTTTATGTAAAAAATATTTGCCGCGCCCATGGATGGGATATCCGGCTGCAGAGTGAACCGGGCAAAGGATCGACCTTCATGATCACCATCCCGATAAAAAAACAGTTACAGTAATGAAAGAAAAAGCAGCACTGCTCTACGTTGAAGACGATGAAACGCTGTCGTTTGTCACCCGCGACAATCTGGAATTCAGGGGCTATGAAGTGGATCATTGCATGGATGGCATCACTGCCCTGGAAATGCTCGGAAAGCGCGCCTACGATCTGTGCATCCTGGATGTCATGCTTCCCAAGATGGATGGTTTTACGCTTGCCATGCGAATCCGGGAGAAGAACGATCACATTCCGATCATTTTTCTCACGGCAAAATCGACGAAGGAGGATAAAATACATGGCCTTCAGCTTGGCGCCGATGACTATATCACGAAGCCTTACAGCATTGAGGAGCTGGTCCTGAAAATCGAGGTCTTTCTTAAACGGACTCGCATTTACCAGCCCGGCGCCAGGAAGCCGGACATCAGTCCGGTCGGGCGATTCATGTTTGATTCCATCAACCAGCAACTGATCGATGGTGAGCAGCGGATTACCTTAACCCACAAGGAGGCCGAACTGCTGCAGATACTTGCTTCGAAGCCGAATACAATCATCAAACGGGAGGCATTGCTCATGAAAGTTTGGGGCAACGATCATTTCTTCTCAAGCCGCAGCCTGGATGTCTTTATCTCCCGCCTCCGGAAAATCCTGTCGCCCGATCCATCGGTAAAAATTGAAAACATACATAATGTCGGGTACCGGCTGGCCACGGCTGAAACTAACCAGTGACCTTAAAATCAGTTCTTTGGCTTGGACTTGCCTTTATCTATACTTCGGCTGCATCTAAACACGATTGCTTTCGTAATCCTGACGAGATGCAGTATATAGCGTTCATTAATAGCATTTTTAAAATTTCTATTTATGACAATTACAGACTGGACAGGATTTATCGGCGTGGCCATTCTACTGGCTGCCTTTTTTCTGAACCTACGGGATATCATTAAAAAAGAGAGCCTAACCTATTTGCTTATGAATCTTATAGGGGCAGGGATTGCCTGCATCGCTTCAGTATTATTGAATTACATGCCATTTATTATACTTGAGGGTTGTTGGACCATCGTGTCGGCATTAAGCTTAATAAGTTATCTGAACCGACTCCGGCTCTAATCTTAATTGTGCCCACGAAATTTTAATCCACACTGATCTCCCCTTGCACCGTGATATGCATCTTTACAGGATTGCGAAAGCAATCGTATTTAGATGCAGTCATACTGAGCGTTTGAGTTTGCTTTTATTTGTAAACTCAAACAGCCGAAGTACAATTATTCAGTATCTTTATATCCTGCAAACAGGGCGGGTGCGTTTGCTGTGAGGTGTTTGAAAGATTGAAAAAGAAAAATTTGTAAGCAAAGTGTCAATATTATCACTGCCTGCATATTACCGTATAAAACGCTGAATATCATTTTTTAATTGATAGCTAAAATATAACCCAAAATGACCAAAGAAACTGCCATTAAATTATTCAATCAGAAACAGGTGAGATGTCATTGGGACAGTGAAATCGAGAAATGGTATTTCTCAATTGTTGATGTGATTGAAGTACTTACTGAAAGCATTGATCCGGGAGCTTATTGGCGCAAACTAAAAGAGAGGTTGAAGAAGGAGGGCAACGAAACCGTGACAAACTGTCACGGTTTGAAAATGGTTGCATCTGATGGCAAAATGAGGTTGACTGATGTTGCTGATACTGAACAACTTTTCCGCCTGATACAAACCATTCCTTCCCCCAAGGCCGAACCCTTCAAGATGTGGTTGGCAAAAGTGGGGCAAGAACGTATTGACGAGATCGAAGATCCTGAGATTGGCATCGACCGGTTGATGGAGACCTACCTTCGCAAAGGGTACAGCAAAGAATGGATAAACCAGCGGCTTAAAAGTATCGAAATCCGAAAAGAACTTACGGATGAGTGGGAATTTCGCGGTGTGAGAAAAGGGCAGGAATTTGCCATCCTGACTGATGAAATAACGAAAGCGTGGAGCGGTCTCACGACGAAAAAATACAAGTCATTAAAAAACCTGAAAAAGGAAAATCTGCGCGACAACATGACCAATCTGGAGTTGGTGTTGAATATGTTAGCCGAAGCCTCTACCACCGAAATATCCAAGGAGAAGGAACCCGCAACTTTCGACGAGAACAAGGATGTGGCCAGGAAGGGTGGAAATGTGGCAAAGGCAGCCCGTCTAAAACTGGAACAAACGACAGGGAAAAAAGTTGTCACGAAAATAAATGCCAGGAACCTGAATGGCCCTTTACTGGAAAGCGGAGATGACGAGTAACCAACAAAACGCCAGGATGTTTGTTCAATTCATGCAAAAAAGGTCTGTCGAGTGAAAAGGATAATGTGATAATGGCGCAAAAGGTTACCTGCAATGCATTAGCGGGATGTCAGGTTACGTGTATGCTGGTCTTTAATTAATGTAAAAGACCGTTGATTGACAGATCTTCATCAAGAGTCGGCCAATGAATACCATATCCGGAAGGTGAAATGATAAATTTTTGACGTTCAATCAGGTCGGCATTGGATAATTTCTCAGATATTTCTTTGATTGCGAATTTATATTCCTGATTGTTGATTACAATAATTAAATAGTCACCAACAAAACTAATATCTGATATATCGAAAAATTTTTCCATGAGATTATGATTTGCTGAAAAACTTATTCCATTCTGAAACTATATAATCAAAATGCTCATATATAATTTTTTTGATTTCTCTTTTCGCCTGGGCAGTGCAATTATATGAAATTGCTTCACTGATATCAAAATTATCAACGTCGATCCAAAATTTTATTTCCATATCAGCTTTTTCGGCATGAACATGAATTGGTTCAAAATTTTCATTTGCATAAAAATAGATTCTCCACCCTGCAATTAATAAAATCGTTGGCATTCAGTTTTTTATTCAAATTTATAAAAAAAAGTTAAGGATCATCAAATTCGAAAAGAAATACAGCCTGAATAGGGTTATCTTTGTGATACCCGGGCTGTTTTTGGTTACGGGAAGCGACGACGTATAGAATTTACACACCTGCCAGGTGTCATTCCTGGGATTTTAATGAAACATAAATTTATCACCGGCCTGATGTTATTGTTGCCTCTCTTGGGGTTTTCACAAGGGGAATGGAATAACTGGTACTTCGGAAATAAAGCAGGTCTTAGTTTTAATTCAGGTATTCCGGTTGTACTAATGAATAGCAGTATGAATTCAGCATTTTGTACATCATCCGTTTCTGATTCAGCAGGTAATCTTCTTTTCTATTCAAATGGTGGAGCTATATGGAACAGAAATCACGAAATTATGCCAAATGGGCTCCTTTATTCAATAGGTGCAGCCTATCAAGCTGTCATTGGCATTCAAAATCTTCAAGATGATGCACTTTATTTTCTGTTTACAGTTGATAATAAATCATATCCATATGTCCTTCCAAATAACGGATTAAGATATTCCATAATTAATATGAGGCTTGATGGAGGATATGGCGATATTGAAACGACCTTGAAACATATTAGCGTAAACGGGGCCAACGATGCAACCTCAGCATTGACAACTACCCGACATATTAATAATAAATACGCTTGGGTTGTTGTCAGAATTCACAATCCGGATACAAATTCTTACGCATCCTATTTAATTGATTATAATGGACTGGATACCGTACCAATTTATAGCAATAGTTCAATCGTTTTGACCTGGGTTCAAGGTAGTCCGGAAACCCGAGTTATAAAAATATCACCCGACGGCACCAAATTAGCCTGTGCTTATAATAATTGCATTGAAATATGCTCGTTTAATTCACAAACCGGAACAATTTCACCTCATTTCACTATCGTTCCTACAACTGGAAACTTTGGCCCTTATTTCCCGAGAAGTTTAGAGTTCTCAATCGATTCCAGGATACTTTACGCTTCCTGTGATTTTGTTGGGTTAGGAGGAAATAATTCATCTCTCTTTCAGTACGATATGACAAAACCGGATTCTCTTCAATTTAAACAAAGTGAGACTTTAATTGGAGTGAATTATTACAGTGCAATTCAAATGGCTACTGATGGAAAGATATACGGAACACAGGCCTATATGGACTCTTTATGTGTAATTAATTATCCTTCAATCTTTGGTATTGGTTGTTCGTATCAAGCAAACATATTAAGTTTAAATGGCAGAGATGGAGTAGTCGGATTACCTCAGTTTTTACAAAAATACAAAGCCTATATTCATCATGCCGGCCATTGCTTCCCCGATACGACTCAATTCCAGGGTGACATCTGGCCTCCAGCAGATACTATCCGATGGAATTTCGGCGATCCTGCATCAGGCACTGCCAACATTTCAACCCTGACTGCCCCGGCACACCTTTATGCCAATCCGGGAACCTACACCGTTACGCTGTATGTCAGGCACAATGATAACCGGACGGATACAACCCGGAAAGCCATCACCATCCTGCCATCCCCTTCTCCGGTATTAACAGGACCGGCCACCGCTGCCATCGGGCAAACCCCCACCTATAACACGCAGGAAAGCATGACGGGATACACCTGGAGCGTTTCGTCAGGGGGGATCATAACTTCAGGAGGAACATCAACCGATAATACGGCAGCGGTTCCCTGGAATACCTCGGGGACGCACCAGGTCTTTGTCAATTACCCCTCAGTCAATGGCTGTCCGGGTGTTTCGCCTGCCGTGATCAACGTTACGGTG
>Ga0074195_1001897_pt1 | contig 26290 bp, 16 predicted proteins | sample EPASupsiteHSE623_FD_64525 | JGI IMG/M metagenome (GOLD analysis project Ga0074195, IMG submission 64525) | Bioremediated contaminated groundwater from EPA Superfund site, New Mexico - Sample HSE6-23 | ecosystem: Environmental > Aquatic > Deep subsurface > Groundwater > Contaminated ... | reverse complement strand
CAAAAAGGATTTCACCCTGAGGGTGATGTTGGCGTTTTCCAGTGGCTTGATGGTTTTCGGGTGGATAACGCTGGCGCCATAGTAAGCCAGCTCAATGGCTTCACGATAGGAGAGGGTTTCGAGACAAACCACGTCATTCATCCATTTCGGATCAGCATTCATCCATTTCGGATCGGCATTCATCACCCCCGGAACATCTTTCCAGATGGTCATTTCATTGACCTGCAGCACATAGGCAAAGATGGCTGCAGAAAAATCAGATCCTTCCCTTCCCAGGGTGGTGGTGTTACCGGCCTTGTCACTGGCAATAAATCCCTGCGTCAGGGCAACTGATCCCGGTTCGGGATGCTGCCGGAAATAGTCTGAGATTTTTTCCCGGATCAATGTTCCGGAGGTATCCCAGTCAACTCTGGCATCCCGGTGGGAAGAATCCGTTTTTACCAGTTCGCGGACATCAAAGAGCTTCGATCGGATTCCAATCATCACAAGGTAGTGATGCAGGATTGATGCGGAGATAAGCTCCCCGAAGCTGACGATCTGGTCATATTCAAAATCAAAATCGTGCCTGTCGGCGGTGTAAAGGTGTCCCTTCCGGATATATCCCCGGAGCTGGTTAAACAGGGAGCCGACCTCCCCGAACACAATGTGGTCTTTATCCTCAAAGAGCTCATCCAGTATGGCAAAATGATAATCCCACACCTTCTGGAAGGAATCAACCACGGCAACCGGATCGTTACCGATATAATTTTTTAAGAGCATTTCAAGGGCATTGGTCGTTTTTCCCATTGCCGAAACCACTACCAGCAAGGGCCCAGTGCTGAATTTCCTCAGGATCTCAGCCACATTTTTGACCCCGGAAGCGCTGCTGACCGAAGCGCCGCCAAATTTGAACAAGTTGATCTGCATGCCGCAAATGTAAAGAAAAAGTGAGATCGAATTCGCCGGAATTGTCTATTTTTGTGCTCTCAAATCCATCTGTTATGAAATTTAAAACCCTCACTGAGTTTATCATCGAAAAACAGGCTGATTACCCGCAGGCATCGGGTGAACTGTCACGTTTGCTCAACGACATCGGCATTGCTGCAAAATTTGTGAACCGCGAAGTAAACCGGGCTGGTCTTGGCGAGGTGATGGGCTATGCCGGTGAGGTGAACGTGCAGGGCGAAGAACAGAAAAAGCTGGATGTTTATGCCAACGATCAGTTCATTGCGGCGCTGAAATCAGGTGGACAATGCTGCGCCATCGGTTCTGAGGAAAATGAGGAGATCATCATTCTTGACAGTGATGTTTCGAAAAACGGGAAATATGTAGTTGCCATCGATCCACTGGATGGTTCGTCCAACATTGAATCGAATGTTTCCATCGGCACCCTGTTTTCAATTTACCGCCGCCGCACTGTTCGCGGAACGGCACAGCTCGAGGACTTTTTGCAGCCCGGCCGCAACCTGGTAGCTGCAGGATATGTGATTTACGGGTCTTCCACCATGCTTGTTTACACGACCGGCTATGGTGTGAATGGATTTACCCTTGATCCTTCGGTGGGCCTGTTCATTTTAAGCCATCCCGATATCAGGTATCCTGCAGTCGGAACGATTTACTCCATCAACGAAGCCAATTACTTTTCCTTCCCGGAAGGGGTGAGGCAGTATATCCATTTTTGCCAGGAAGAGGATGAGGCAACCCATCGTCCCTATTCAACGAGATACATCGGATCCATGGTGGCCGACGTTCACAGGAATATGGTTCGTGGCGGGGTTTTCCTTTATCCGGGAACCACAAAGAACAAAAAAGGAAAGCTTCGGCTGCTTTACGAGTGCAACCCGGTTGCTTTTCTGGCCGAACAGGCTGGAGGTAAGGCCTCCGACGGATTCCGCCGCATCCTCGACATACAACCGACCATGCTTCATGAACGCTCACCACTGTTTGTCGGACCCACCTATATGGTCGAAAAGGCTGAACAGATGATGAAGGAACATTCACCTGAATTTAAAATCGATTAAGCATCGGTTGAAGCCTGCTGACCTCTTATCGCTATATAAAGAAAGTCCCCCGGTTACGGAGATCGTTGGATATTTTGGGAATTACGATTTACGATTTACGAATGACGATTTAGCAGATCCGTCGTCCGACACCTCACCTTTGACCTCAGGAATACAGAATCTTGAGCACGAAATCGTAAATGGCTCCGCCGAGCTCCGCTTCGCTCCGGTTCGTAAATCAAAAATCGCAAATCGCATCAGGCTTCAATTGAAGGGACTCGTAGGATCCTCCCGCTCACTGGTGACGGCTGCAGTTTCGGATCTTACCCAGCAAACGCACCTGGTTATTCTCCAGGATAAAGAATCGGCAGCCTATTTCTTCAATGACCTGCAGCAGATCCTGGGCGACAGGATCTACTATTTTCCATCCTCCTTCAAACGCGGATTTCATACCGGGATCAAGGATAACCAGGGATTATTGTCACGCACCGAGGTGCTGAACCATCTCAACAGCCGGGCGCGCAAGTTCATTATCGTGAGCTATCCCGAGGCCATTGCCGAAAAGGTGGTCAATAAGAAGTACCTCGAAAAAAACACGCTGAAACTTTCTGTCGGGGAGCAGGTTAACATGGAATTCGTGCTTGACCTTCTTGTTGAGTATGAATTTGAAAGGGCCGACTTTGTGGTTGAGCCTGGCCAGTTTTCCCTGCGCGGCGGGCTGATCGATGTTTACTCCTTCAGCAGTGACCATCCGTTCCGTATCGAATTCGGCGGTGATAAAGTCTCCACCATCCGCACGTTCGATCCTTCTTCGCAGATTTCGATTCAAAAATTGCAGGAGATCAGCATTGTACCTGATATCCGGGTGGATGCGGACAAGAAAATCGCCTATGAATCGATTTTTGCCTTCCTTCCCGAAAAGGCCATTGTTTGGCTCGATGATACAGGATCGATGGCCCACCTGATGGAAAAACAGCCAGCCTCCGATCTGCTGCTGCATGGAAGCGAGTTTTTAAAGTCGCTCCTTGATTTTTCGACGATTGAATTCGGCCAGCAGTTTTATTTTAAGACAGCCAGGCCGGTTATTTTCAATACTTCCCCACAGCCATCCTTCAATAAAAATTTTAATCTCCTGCTCCAGGATCTGCACAGGAACACAGAAATGGGCTACAGAAATTTTCTGCTGGCCGATAATCCCAAGCAGGTTGAAAGGCTGCAGAGCATATTTGAGGAAATAGAATCGAAGTCAGAAGTCAGAAGTCAGAAGTCAGAAGTCAGAAGTACGAATTATGAACAACAGGAAATTGACAATCTCCCGCGTCCCGTGTCCCGTGTCCCGTCCTTCACGTCCCACACCACACTGAGCTTTTCCCTCCACGAGGGCTTCATCGACAATGACCTTAAGATAACCTGTTACACCGACCACCAGATTTTTGAGCGCTACCACAAATTCCATCTGCGCGATGGCTATACATCCAAGGAGGCACTGACCCTCAAGGACTTGTATGACCTGCGTCCCGGCGATTTTGTGACACACATCGATCATGGGGTCGGGAGGTTTGACGGGCTCGAAAAAATCATCAACAATGGTATGGAGCAGGAGGCCATCAGGCTGATCTACAAGAATGATGACCTTCTTTACGTGAGCATTCATTCCCTTCACCGGATATCAAAATTCATTGGGAAGGAGGGCACTGCTCCCACGCTGAACCGCCTGGGATCGGATGTATGGAACAAGCTTAAGAATAAAACGAAGAGCCGGGTCAAGGACATTGCCAAGGAGTTGATCAAATTATACGCGGAACGTCGCGCCACGCAAGGGTTGTCATGCGCCCCTGATACCTACCTGCAAACCGAACTCGAGGCATCATTTATCTATGAGGATACCCCCGATCAGATAAAGGCGACAGTGGATGTGAAGCGGGACCTGGAGGAGACCTATCCGATGGACCGCCTCATTTGCGGCGATGTGGGCTTTGGTAAGACGGAGATCGCCATCCGCGCAGCTTTTAAGGTGGTTACGGAGAGCAAGCAGGTGGCGGTGCTTGTGCCTACCACCATCCTGGCCCTGCAGCATTTCAAGACCTTTTCGGACAGGCTGAAGGCATTTCCCTGCAGGGTCGATTATATCAACAGATTCAAATCGGCCAAAGAACAAAAAATACTGCTGGCTGATCTTGAGGCGGGAAAAATCGACATTCTCATCGGAACGCACCGTTTGCTCAGCAAGGATATAATATTCAGGGATCTGGGTTTGCTGATAGTGGACGAGGAGCAGAAATTCGGGGTGGGGGCAAAGGAGAAGATTAAAATGCTGCGGGTGAATGTTGACACGCTCACCCTGACGGCGACACCCATTCCGCGTACACTGCAGTTTTCGCTCATGGGGGCACGCGACCTTTCCATCATAAATACACCGCCGCCAAATCGTTACCCGGTTCAAACCGAGATCCATCCGTTTGGTGAGGAGGTGATCAGGGAGGCCATCACCTTCGAGGTTTCACGTGGCGGGCAGGTCTTCTTTGTCACGACCCGGGTGATGAATATCATGGAAATTGCCGGGATGGTAACGCGCATGGTACCGGGGGTGAAGGTTGCGGTGGCCCATGGTCAGATGGAGGGTCACAAACTCGAGAAGGTGATGCTTGATTTCATCGAAGGGGAGTATGATGTGCTTATTGCCACCACCATCATTGAATCGGGACTCGATATTTCGAATGTGAACACCATCATCATCAACGATGCCCATCATTACGGGTTAAGCGACCTGCATCAACTACGCGGCAGGGTGGGGCGTTCGAATAAAAAGGCTTTCTGTTATCTGTTAGCGCCGCCGATGTCGACCCTGACCGACGAAGCCCGCAAGCGCCTGCGGGCCATTGAAGAGTTTTCGGACCTGGGAAGCGGATTCAATATTGCGATGCGCGACCTCGATATCAGGGGAGCGGGCAACATCCTGGGAGCCGAACAAAGTGGTTTCATTTCAGAGATCGGATACGAAATGTACCAGAAAATTCTGGATGAAGCACTGCTTGAATTGAAGGAGACTGATTTCAAAGAGCTCTATTCGGGTGATACACCAGCGGTTTATGTCAGGGATTGCGTGATCGAGACCGACCTGGAGATCCTGATCCCGGATTATTACATCACCAATATGACCGAGCGGCTGAACCTTTACAAGGAGCTTGATTCCATTGAGACAGAGGAAAATCTCATGAAGTTCATGGACCGGATGATCGACCGTTTTGGCCCGATACCAAAGCAAACCGAACTGTTATTTCATACCATTCGCCTGCGGTGGCTTGCACGCAGGTTGGGCTTCGAGAAGCTGGTTCTCCGAAATCAGCGGCTGACGGCCTATTTTGTAAGCAACCCTGAATCGGCCTATTTTCAGTGTGAGCAGTTCACCGAAATCCTGGATTACTTGAAAAATAATCCTTCGTGGTGTAAAATGACCGAAGAAAAGAACAGGTTGTTCCTGACTTTCCGAAATGTCACCGGCATCAATGATGCGCTTTCCAGATTGGAAGCATTCCAAATTTTAAAAGTTACTAACATTTAAGGGTTACTTAATCAGGGCGGCCCTATCTTTTCTTAAATTTGTTGTTGAATTTCTGAAGGAAACCCTATAAAACAACCATATGAAAAAACTTGTACTCTTTTTTGCATTATTATTTTCAGCAGGGGCTGTGATGGCCCAAACCGACTGCGCTGATCTTTTTATTTCAGAGTATGTTGAAGGCTGGTATAACAATAAGTCGCTGGAAATTTATAATCCGACGAACGCTCCCATTACGATGGATAACACCTACCGGATTATTCGCTGGGACAACGGGAAGACAACTTCCGACACGGATCCATTGTATGTATTTGGACTTACCGGGACTATTCAACCTTATGAGGTTGTTGTAATTGTTCAGGATACTACAAAACCCGGCCAGGATACCATGGTTTGGCTGGCGCTGCGTAAGAAAGCCACATTGCTGGCACCATATGACTACGGTGGAACCACACCCGGTGGAAATTGTGTATTCTGGAACGGTGACGATGCTATTTCATTACAAAAAAAGCAGAACAACGGGACCTGGAAGGATATAGATATTTTTGGAGAAATTGGTGTTCGTCCGCTGGACTGGCAGGGAGGAACAACCGGCGCATGGACCGATACTGCGCCTTACTGGCGCGGGACCGGAGCCTACCTTACGAAAGATCAAACCCTGATCCGAAAAAAGAGCATTAAATACGGCATTGACAAGGTTGCCATGAATCATTACGGAGACTCGATTTTTGGTACGCCGCCCAATCAGTTTCCATACAGCTTCAATGCCTTCATGCAATATGATTCCATGCCTGCCAATTTCTTTGACAGCCTTGGGTTCCATCGCTGTGACTGTAAACCCGCTTTGTCTGTTGGTGAAATTCAACAGGCCGGCAGGGTGGTTATTCAACCCAATCCGGTAACTGATGGCCAGTTCACTGTTATCTCCACCTCCCCGATTTCACTGGTTGAAGTTGTTTCTGTGGTTGGTCAAACGATCTATTCCCGTGAATTTGCTGCCAGGCCAACAGAAGTTAAGATTAAACCCAATGTCCTTACCGAAGGCGTTTATCTGGTGAAAATCCGGAATATTGATAACCAGACTATCGTTAAAAAGATCATCATCAGGTAAAGCATATTCCGGAATCCTGATAACCTGATCATAATAGGGGCAACCAATTACGGATTGCCCCTATGTTGTGTCAAAATAACCACTTATTCCCTGTATTTATGACCACAAGATTCATTATTTTCATTCTCACAGTTTTTTTTCCTACCCTGCTCTTTGCCCAGAAAAATATGATCAGGGGAGTTGTCACTGATGCCAATTCGGGTGAAACACTTATTGGCGCCACTATACTTTACGATGAGGGTAAAGGAGTGGTTACTGATATGGATGGAAGATATTTTTTGAAGGTTGAGCCAGGAACATACCACCTTAAGGTTTCCTACGTTGGCTATCTGCCCCAGGAAATTGATTTAGTAGTAGGAAAGAATGAGATCACCCAGGATTTTGCGCTTCAGACACCGACATTGACCGAGGTAGAAGTCGTAGGTGACGTAGCCAAGATCCGTGAAACCCCGGTTGCTTTCTCAACAGTTAGGCCAATCCAACTCCAGGAAGAACTTGCCAGCCGGGATATTCCGATGATATTGAATAAAACGCCAGGTGTTTATGCCACCCAGCAAGGTGGCGGGGATGGTGATGCCCGCATCAACGTGCGTGGATTCAGTCAACGGAACCTGGCCGTGATGATCGATGGAATTCCGGTAAATGACATGGAAAATGGCTGGGTATACTGGTCAAACTGGTTCGGACTCGATGCCGTTACCAGGAACATCCAGGTTCAGCGAGGACTTGGCGCTTCAAAACTGGCTTTGCCGTCAGTTGGCGGAACTATGAATATTATCACCAAAGGGATCGATGCCAAACTAGGCGGAACTGTAAAACAGGATGTAGGAAGCGATGGTTACCTGCGAACATCTTTGGGCTTTACAACGGGTCAGATGAAGTATGGCTGGGGTATTACCATAGCCGGCTCATATAAACAGGGGAATGGCTGGGTTGATAATACCTGGACCAAAGGATGGTTTGGTTACGTGCGTGTGGATAAAAAACTGGGTAACCATACCCTGACTTTTTCGGCAATGGGGGCCCCGCAGAAGCACGCCCAGCGGTCGTATATGAAGTCTATCGCCACTTTCGACAAGTCGTATGCTGCAAAACTGGGCGTTGACACTTCCAAGGCCAGTCCCAACTATACCAACAGCTGGGGGATCAGATACAATTCAAATTGGGGCTATCTGAATCGCTGGACAGAAAGGGACGCTGAAGGCAATCCCATTTATACCGATGAAACAGAAGAGCTTTCTCAATCCAAAAACTATTATTTCAAACCCCAGCTAAGCCTTAGGGATTTCTGGCGCATCAATGACAAATTCTATTTATCCACTATCGTTTACTCCTCATTCGGAAATGGTGGAGGAACAGGTACTTTTACAGGAGATAAAAACGGTACACCCGGCGGATCAACCCCTCCGCTCGATCCTGCCAACGGTCAGGTCAATTTTCAGACATTTTACGACGGGAATATGAATGATCCCAAAGGACGTTCAAGCGGTATCCTGCGCAGCAGTGTGAATAATCATTACTGGTATGGACTGTTGTCGACTTTTACCTACGAGGCCAGCCCGGAATGGACAATCTCTGGCGGAATCGATGCAAGGACTTATCGCGGCGAACACTACGGGGAGGTGTATGATTTGCTCGGAGGGAATCATTTCCTGAATAACTCCAACAAGAACAGGTACACTTACGACCCCTTGTATGAGGGCGACAAGGTATACTATAACAATGATGCGAAAGTCCGGTGGGGTGGTATCTTTGCACAGGCGGAATGGAAAAAGGGTCCATGGTCAGTGTTTTTAAACCTCACAACTTCCCTCAGCGCATACCAGCGGTTGGATTATTTCAGAAAGAAAGACCTGATCATTGATAACGAAAAATTTACTGAAGCGGTCGGTTATGGGGATATTTTCTATTACGATGGTTCAAAACATATCACCTATTCACCCGGTGATTTACAATATACATCCAACGACACGGTGTTTGTCGTCAAGCAGCAGGGCTCAGTCAAAGATACCTTGTACATCGTAAATCCTGCTCAATATAACGGAAATTCATCCGAGGCCCACTACACCAGGACTGCCTGGAAATTGTTCCCCGGATTCACCATCAAGGGGGGGGCGAATTACAATATCAATGGGCGGAATAACATATACATGAACCTTGGTTATCTGTCGAAAGCGCCGAGATTCAACAACGTATTCAGCAACGATAACAGGGAGGTCCTTGATGCTAAAAATGAAATTATTCAGGCCATAGAACTGGGGTATAATTATAATTCAAAGAAAATATCGTTAAATGTGAACGCCTATCTCACGAAATGGAATAACCGGCCACTGGATGCAACCCCAACCTACACGGATCCAAAAACCCAGGATACCTACCCGTATAATGTTAACGGCATCAATGCACTTCACAAGGGAATCGAAATAGAATTCGGGTGGAAACCAATTCCCTCCCTGCAATGGGACCAGGTGCTCTCATTTGGCGATTGGAGATGGACTTCAGGAGGAACAGCCATTATATTTTCACCTAACGGAGATTCAATAACCAGCTTGATATTCAATGCGAAAGGAGTTCATGTTGGAGATGCCGCCCAATTTCAGTTCATGGAAAGCCTGCGTTGGGAGATTATCAAGTACCTTTACGTATCGGGTAGCATGACCCTGTTTGCCAAGAACTATTCCAATATGGATCCTGCTTCACTAACGCCGGTATATATGGATGAAAACGGCGATCCGAGGGATTCCTGGGAACTTCCGGTATATTATCTTGTGGATCTGAATGCCGGCTACCGTTTTACTTTCAGTAAGTTCAAGCTGGATGTGCGTGCTACCGTGCTGAATCTACTTGACCGGGTATATATTTCTGATGCGAAGAACAATGATTCGTACTCTACTAAAACTACAAACTTTGATGCCGGATCGGCCGGTGTTTTCTTTGGGATTGGAAGAACTTTTAATGTTTCGGTTGCCCTTAGCTTTTAATACAATAGAATAACAAACAAACATATAAAATATGAAAAAAATCGCAATAATATTGACCAGCCTGATATTGCTTGGCCTCCAGGGATTTTCCCAGTCAACCATTGCCGAAGCAAGGGCTATGGGTGCAGGTGCAACGGTTACTGTGAGGGGTGTTGTAACCAACGGGGGAGAGTTAGGCAGTTCGATCCGGTATTTACAGGATGCCACCGCTGGAATTGCTGCTTACAGCTACAGTCTGAATACGGTGGAGCGTGGCGATTCGATGGTTGTAACCGGCGTGCTAAAAAGTTATAATCAACTGCTCGAAATTGATCCGGTCACCTCATTTAACGTCATTTCGATAAAACCGTTACCCGCGCCTAAACTGATCACTCCATCCCAGTTGAAAGAACAGTTCGAATCACAGCTGGTAACCATGGAAGGGGTGGTATTCGACAACGCTGGCGGTGTTTTCGCAGGCAATACGAATTACAATGTAACCCAGGGCGGACAGTCATGCCAGGTCCGTGTAAACAACAGCTCAAACCTTGTAAACCAAATCATTCCGGCCGATGCAGTCACCCTGGTGGGCATTTGTTCCCAGTTCCATTTTTCAGATCCCAACTCCGGATACCAGTTATTGCTCCGCGACCAAAACGATATTATCAGTAACAGTTCCATCGCCTTCACTACACCGCTGACAATCTCAAACATTACCACGGCATCGTTTTCACTCAGCTGGAATACAAATATTGCGGGGACCACTGAACTTTATTATGGAAGAACACCCCAGCTGGAACTTGGTCACCAGAGCATTTCCGGCACCGGAACAACCCACAGCATCAGCCTTTCAGGGCTGAATCCATCCGATCTGATCTATGTTTCAGCATTTTCTGTCGCATCACAGGATACAGGTTGGTCGGGACTGAAACCATTCATTACACAATCAGTTTCTTCCGGATCCATTAAAACATATTTTACCAGGCCGGTCGATACAACTGTTTCAACCGGGGTTAAAGCCATTCAGATATATCGCGCCGTGGATGATACCTGCATTGCCTATATAAACAGGGCCAAGCAATCGGTCGACGTTGCGATCTATAATTTTAACAATGAGGGTCTTAGCAGCATTGCCAACGCATTGAACGCAGCCTATGCACGGGGTGTTGTTGTACGTGTCGTTACCGATGGAAGCACCAATAATTCAGCCATCCCCGATCTTGTTGGCGGAATTGGGAAAATCGGTCGTCCGGGCGGCACCGGCATCATGCATAATAAGTTCATGGTGATCGATGTAAATTCATCCAATCCCAATGATCCCATTGTCTGGACCGGCTCATGCAATTGGACAGATCAGAATGTGAATACCGACGCCAACAATGTGCTTTTTATCCAGGATGCCAGTCTTACCAGAGTATACACCCTCGAATTCAATGAAATGTTTGGATCTGAAACCGCTGTTCCCAATATGGCGAATGCCAGGTTTGGACCGGCGAAATCGGATAATACCCCCCATGAACTGATTATCGGAGGAAAACGGGTTGAACTCTTTTTCAGCCCGAGCGATGGCGTCAACAGCCAGTTGATTTCACATATCGCCACTGCGGATAATGACCTTGAGATCGGAACCATGCTGATTACCCGGACCATCATCAGTGATGCTATCATCGAACGATCTGAAGAGGGTGTTAACTCCAGGGTCATTATCAGCAGCCGTTCCACATCACCGCAAGTTATCGAGCCTCTGAGCAACGCGCTCGGGATCAATTTCAGGGAATATCACGAACAGGGTATGCTTCATAGCAAAAGCATGATTGTTGACCAGTCAAATCCGGCCTCTGATCCATTTGTCTGGACGGGTTCGCACAACTGGAGCGATGCTGCCAACGTGAGTAACGACGAGAATTCAATCGTTATTTATGATGCGCAAATCAGCAATCTGTTCTACCAGGAATTTAAAAAACGATATGATCTTGCCATCCCGGTCAACGAACATCCCGTGCTTGAGCTGGGTCCGGACACCACAGTCCTGGCAGGTGATACAGTAACGCTTGATGCCAAGCAATTCGATAAATATAACTGGTCGACCGGTGAACTAACCCAGATCATCAAGGTTGATTCATCAGGGGTTGGCTTTGGCGTGAAGAAAATTTATTGCCGTGTGCAGGATCAATATGGCATTCAGTCGGATACGATCCGTATTACCTTCAGAGCCTATGCTCCCGGGATCAATGAACCAAACGCTCTTATTTCAAAGGTCGCTGTTTATCCCAATCCGGCGCATGGTGCATTTAACGTGAGTTTCATGGCAAAAAGCAATGAAGCCATCACATTGGAGCTGATAGGGTTTGATGGACGGGTTATCTGGCAGAATCTTACAGTTACAAAAACCGGATCCAATGTCGTTAAAGTACCGGATGTAAATCTTCCTTCAGGGATCTACATGGTAAGGATAAAAACCCCGGCGGGTGACATCGGCAGGAAATTGATGATTAAGTAAACAGGATTTTGGATCCGGTACAATACAGGATTGGCAATTTCGTTATATTTGAAAGCTTTTTTTAACCTTTAATTCACTGATTTGTGTCTGATTGCCTGGTAATCATCCCCACTTATAACGAAAAGGATAACATTGAACGCATTGTGCGTAAGGTGTTTTCCCTGCCTAAGGAATTTGACCTCCTGATCGTTGAGGATAATTCCCCTGACGGAACAGCTGTCATTGTGAAGTCACTCATGGCTGACTTTCCTGACCGGTTATTCATCGAAGAGCGAAAAGGAAAACTTGGGCTGGGAACCGCTTACATCCATGGATTTAAGTGGGCGCTAAACCGCCATTATGATTACATTTTCGAGATGGATGCCGATTTTTCGCATAATCCGGATGATCTGCTGGCCCTTTATGATGCTGCAAAGAACAAGGGGGGCGACCTGGTGATAGGTTCCCGGTACATCACGGGTGTTAACGTGGTTAACTGGCCCATGGGCAGGGTACTCATGTCGTATGTTGCTTCCATTTATGTTCGTTTTATTACCCGGATGAAGGTGATGGACACCACCGCCGGATTTAAATGCTACGCACGAAAAGTGCTGGAGGCCATTGACCTGAACAAGGTCCGGTTTACGGGCTATGCATTCCAGATCGAAATGAAATATACAGCCTGGAAACTCGGGTTTAACATCATTGAAGTGCCGATCATCTTTACCGACCGGACCATGGGTGAATCAAAAATGAGCAAAGGGATCTTTAGAGAAGCTGTGCTGGGTGTTATCAGTCTGCGATGGCGAAGCCTGTTTATGAATTACAAACCGCGCACCAGCTAGCATTCATCTTCTATACTTCGGACATATGAGTTTGCAACAAAAGTAGGCTCAAATGCCCAGTATAAATGAATCCAAACAAATTTGCTTTCGCAAATCCGTCGGGGTTCAATATATCTATCAGATCAGGGGCTCCAGCCCTGTCAATTTCCACTCCTTGATCCACCCTGTTTGGATAGAGGTTCCTGGCAGGTTGGGATAAACGAAATCATTAAACAATGAATAAGGGATATTTCATTCACAACGCATTGATAGTAAACGAAGGCAGCAGGTTCCCGGGAGCATTGCTGCTGGTTGACGGGGTGATTGCCGAAATTTTCCATGGTAAAGCGCCCCGGGATTGGCCCCTGCCCGACGGAGTGATTGTTATCGATGCAAAAGAAAAGTACCTGTTACCCGGTGTTATTGATGATCATGTGCATTTTCGTGAGCCGGGACTGACCGACAAGGGTGATTTGCGGACTGAAAGCAGGGCTGCCGTGGCCGGAGGGGTGACCTCCTTCATGGAGATGCCCAATACCAGGCCGAACGCGACAACCCTCGAAATTCTGGAAGAAAAATACAGCCTGGCTTCCACCAAGGCGCTGGCCAATTTCTCCTTCTATCTTGGCGCATCCAATGATAACCTGCCGGAGATAGTCAAGGCAGATCCGGCCAGGATTTGCGGTTTGAAAGTGTTCATGGGGGCATCAACAGGTAACATGCTTGTGGATAATCCCGAAAGCCTGGAGGCGATCTTCATTAACTCACCCCTGCTGATCGGCGTGCATGCAGAAGAGGAATCAATTGTCAGGCAGAACCTCAGTCATTTCAGGGAGCAATTTGGCGAGCAGATCCCGGTTTCAGCCCATCCGATGATCCGAAGTGAGGAGGCCTGTTTTACCTCTTCGGAAAAGGCGGTAAACCTGGCAAAAAAGCACAACGCCCGCCTTCACCTCTTGCATCTCTCCACCGCGAAGGAGCTTGAATTGTTGCAGAATGACATTCCGCTGTCGGAAAAAAGGATCACCGGGGAGGTTTGCATTCATCATCTCTGGTTCGATGATCGTGATTACCAGGACCTGGGATCCGATATTAAGTGGAACCCGGCCATCAAAACCCCGAACGACAGGCTGGCTTTGATGGAGGGGCTGCTCAACAATAAAATAGATATCATTGCTACGGATCACGCCCCCCATCTCAGGTCGGAAAAGGAAAATCAATACACCGGTTGTCCTTCGGGAGGCCCCCTCATCCAGCATTCCCTTGTTGCCATGATGGGATTTTTTCAGTTGGGGAAGATATCCATGGAGAAGATCGTGGACAAGATGTGTCATGGCCCTGCCATCCTTTACCGGATCCAAAACAGGGGCTTCATCCGTAAAGGTTACTTTGCCGATATTATTCTGGTCGATCCCGATGATCCATGGATGGTTGAAAGGGAAAATATTTTGTACAAATGCGGCTGGTCTCCCTTTGAAGGAGTGACATTCAAATCGCGGATTACACATACCTGGGTTAACGGTCATCTCGTTTTTGACCAGGGACGATTTGATGAGTCTGTTAAGGGTCAAAGGCTTACATTCAAATGACCAAGGAAGGTTTCATGAATCTGTTAAAGGTCAAAGGTTTACATTCTAATGACCAGGGACAGTTTCACGAATCTGTTAAAGGTCAAAGGTTTACATTCAATCTCTGAAAAATGAAACAAAAGTTATTATATTTTACCTTATTGATTTTCATAATGGCATCCTGCCGGTTTGAAGACAAGATTGTTGAAGAAACACATGCCGACGGCTCCCCTAAACGCGTGTGCATATACAAAGGAAAAGGGGAGAGCCGTGAACTGATAAAGGAAACAACCTATTATCCTAACAAGCAGGCCCAGATGGAGGGTACTTATAAGGACGGCAAGCGCGACGGCCGGTGGACCTATTGGTATGAAAACGGAAAGATTTGGAGCGATGGCTCCTTCGTGAGGGGAAAATCGGATGGGAAAAGGACCACCTATTTCGAGAACGGCAAAGTGCGCTATGAAGGATTTTATAAGGAAGATATGCGTGTAGGCAAATGGCGGTTCTTTGATGAAAACGGCCGGCTTTTGCAGGAGGTGGATTATTCAGCGCCCCCAAAGGAAAATAAACCGGGATAAAAAATGTGTGAAAACAGTAACGGAAATCGTGACGAAACTGTGACGGAAAACCGTGACGGAAAAACTGAGATTAGATATTAGTCACCACTGTCACCACTGTCACGTATGTCACGTTTAGTATCCCACCACTGTATAAACCGGCAGGTGATCACTGAATCCCCCGAAATACTCCTTTGATCCCGCCGTGCGGTTTGGCAACATCTCTCCTTTTTTGTTTTTATACAAAAGCCATTCGGGTTTGAAGATATAGGCATAAGGAGGTTGGATAGAGGCGCCCTTGCGTTTCTTCATCAACAGGTTCCCCGAGACAATGATCTGGTCGAATACATCCCAGTCCTTGTAGTATAAAGTCCCTTCACCTTTGAGGAAATGAGGGTACATCAGGTTATAAAACCTGCCTGGGGCTGGTTTTTTATCTGGTTCAATGGCGCCAACAATCTCCGAAAGGCTCCTGTTCCCTGGTTCATCATTAAAATCACCCATGATGATCATGTAACCGTTGGGATGCCTGGCCATCACAGAATCTGCAATGGTTCTTAACATGCGGGCATTTTCAAGCCGTTTCGGTTCGGTCTCCTTTTCGCCACCACTGCGCGACTTCCAGTGGTTAACAAACAGGTGAAAGGTGTCTTTTTTGGCATCCGAAAGTGTGACATATAACAGGTTACGGGTTTCAAACGAGGCGGCTGAAGGAAAGGCCTTGTGCGCAATGTACTGCATTACATCGGTCCTGAACAGCAGCGCAACGTCAATGCCCCGCGGGTCGGGGCCCTCCACGAGAATGGCACGGTAACTCCCCTTCCTAAGCAATGATGCTGCTGCAAGGTCGTTCAGGACCTTGATATTCTCGACCTCTGCCAGACCAACCACTGCCGGGAGGTTGATGCTGTCGATGTTGTAAATTACCCTGGAAATATTGTTGATTTTGTGTAAATAACGCGCACTGTTCCAGGAGACCTTGGCGCCGGGTAGAAAATCTTCATCATTCTTCTTCGGATCATCGATGGTGTCGAACAGGTTTTCAATGTTGTAAAAGGCGATTTTCAACTGAGCACTTTTTGATTTCTGGGCATGCCCGGATAATACAAATGCCATTAACAGGATGGGAATGAGCAGGATTTGACGCATAGCGAAGATTTTAATTGCTGGGCAAAGATCAAAAAAAAAGGGGCACCCTGAACGATGCCCCTTCTGAATTTTTTGGGTCAGAATTAATCAACCATGATTACCAGGTACTTTGAATTGGACCAGAAGGCTTTATAATCCAGTATCTGTAAGGACTGGATCACTTTTTTATCGCCTGTGAATTTATAGGCGCTTGAAGGGTGATTCGACAGGATCTTTGCTTTTTTGCTGAGAATTGATATCTCGGTGACTTTCCGGACATCGATCTTGGTGAAAAGATCCTTGTTGAAATCGGAGAGGATTTCCCCGCTTTTAATAACCGCGCTCTTCTTCAGTTCCTTGTTGTTGCCGATTACATAATAAGCCGTGTTCAGCGCTTCGTCCTGTGAGGCAATTGTTTGAGACTGATTGTCGATCTGTGATCCTTGTTCCTTTACCGTCCGGCTCAGTGTATCGATTTTCAGGTTTGCCATTTCGAAAGAGGCATTCAGTTTGGCAAGTTTGGTACGTAAATCTTCAATCTGCATGGCTTTATCGGCCAGGTCTTTGTTAAGTCGTTCAACCATCTTGTTCAGCTCATCCACCTTCATGTTGGCATTTTTAAGCTTTTTCGAAAGTGCGCCGATGGTCTCCTTGTTCTTCTGCATCAGGCTGTAAATGGTTTGAATGTCGTTCTTGATCTGCTCCTTGGCCGAAAGCTTTAATTCGCCGCCACGGTCGGTGGTAAGATTGATAATATTCTCTTTTTGCTTTATCGTATCCAGTGTGCCCTGGATGTCGTTGATGGAGCGGATAAATTCGTTGATTGCTTCATCTTTTTGCATGGTTTGACTTAACAGGCTATCGGATTTTGCCTGTAATTCCTGTGCTTTTTTCTCTGCTTCGCGTCCGCATGCGAGAAACACCGGGATCAATAAAAGCAACAAATACTTTTTCATTTTGGATGGGTTTTTAAAAATTTGTGCAAAATTACAAATTAAATCAGGAATATTTTAAAACTAATTTTTTGCAAAGTTGTTGTCTTTTTTTGACAAATCTTTATACAATTAAAGTTATTAGTTGCGTGATTCACACTTTCCACCCCGAAGTACAAAAGTTTATATTAAGATTCTGTTAACTAGCATTAACTTTACCGAAATTTGAAAACCATGTCTGATCCTGTTAAAATTATCCTGAAACCTGGGAAAGAGGCTGCTGTTAAGCGCTTCCATCCATGGATATTTTCCGGAGCCATTGAGAAAACCGTTGGAGCACCCCGTGAAGGAGATGTGATCGAAGTATTGAGCGCCCGAAATGAATTCCTGGCCATGGGTCATTATCTTCCGGGATCCATTGCGGTTAAACTGTTTTCTTTTGAACTTGCCGAAATCAATGAGGCGTTCTGGAAAGCAAGGCTGAAAACTGCATGGCAGTTAAGGGTTAGCCTGGGGCTTACCAGTGGTTCTATAACAAATGCCTATCGTCTGGTATTTTCAGAAGCTGATCTGTTACCTGGCCTCATCATTGATTACTATAACGGGGTGGCGGTCATCCAGGCCCATTCTGTCGGGATGCACCGGTTGTTACCTGTATTCACCGAATCCCTGCGCGATATCTATGGCGAAAAACTCATTGCGGTTTATGACAAGAGTTCGGAAACCATAGAAAAGTCAAAGCTGATCACCCGCAATTCAAAGCTATTTCTAAAAGGATCGGCTATACCGGACCAATCGCAACAAAGTTCAACCGATCAATTCGTTTTTGGCACTTCGGGGCCGGCAGAAATAGTGGAGACCGGTCATCGGTTTTCTGTTGATTTCATCAGGGGACAGAAAACAGGGTTCTTCCTTGATCAGCGAGGTAACAGGATGTTTGCCCAGTTTTATGCCAGGGATAAAAAAGTATTAAATGCGTTTTGTTATTCTGGCGCCTTTTCTGTTTATGCGCTGAAAGGTGGCGCCTCCATGGTGCATTCCGTCGACAGTTCCCGGATGGCGATTGACTGGGCAGAGGAGAACATCCGGCTGAACGGCTGTGACCCTGACCGTCACCGGTCATTTGTTGCAGATATCAAAAGGTACCTTGTTGAAACACGTGAGAAATATGATATGATCATCCTTGATCCTCCCGCCTTTGCAAAGACCCACCATGTTACCAACAATGCCCTGCACGCCTATGTTCACATCAATGCAGAGGCCATGAAATGTTTGAATCCGGGAGGGATACTATTTACCTTTTCCTGCTCACAACCGATATCGAAGGAGATGTTTCGTTCGGCCATACAATCGGCTGCTATTGAAACCGGTAAAAGAGTGAGTGTTTTACACCAGCTGGCGCAGGGGCCCGACCATCCGGTCGACATTTGTCATCCTGAAGGCGAATATTTGAAAGGATTAATTCTGGAGGTCATTTAATATGGACCCACCTTACTTTCGAATCATATCTCGTCTGAATTTTTCCACCGGCCATGGTCCCCATCTGCAAAGCACCCGAGGTAGTGCGGTTGATATACACGCGGATTGGCAGATCACTCGTCCATAAAGCCAAATCACTGGCCTTGATCGTGACCGAGGTCGCCCCTGCCTGACTTGTACTAACCGTAGCAAGCGGTAAAGCGATTCCTACATGGACCGTGATTGTTTCGCCTGAACCAGCGCAGGGAGCGCCAATCCATGAAATTACATTGTCCTTGCTCTTGTACAGGGTATCTACCTCCGGCAATTCCACTGAAGGTTCCAGGGTAGTATTATTCGTGTATTTCCGTTCCCAGGTGTCCGAATACAGGAAAGTGCCGGACTGAACCTGCTCATTCAGATACTTCGATTCATAAAAGGAATTGACTTCGTTGAAGTTCATGGCTATGCCATTCAGGGTAATGTAGCTTGGGGGGCTGAGAATTACCCGCGTGTACCAGTCGGTATCATAGAACCGGATACCGAAATAGGTATCATTGTTATCGGCATCATAGATGTGCCAGATTTCCTGCTGAATGTGATCAGGATCAGTAACTTCTGATTTGTGTTTTTTGCAACCGGCAAAAAGGAGCAACGACAGGGCGATCAGTAAAAGTTTGCTTTTCATGGTTATCAGGTTTAGTTGTAACAAATTTAGATGAAAGTCAGCAAATAACATACAGACAAATTAAACTCCGGACCAGATTTACAGGAAAAATATAATAATAATTGCACTTCATCAACGGGCGACATAAAAATCGGATTGATTAATAGAGGAAATTTACATGAAATTGCCATAAGTACAACGTACATGCAAACTGTGAATGATAATTTATAGCTATTCCATATGGCCCGAAAAAATTAAAATTAACATTTGAAAATCAGCAAATGACATCAGAGGAATAAAATTCCGACCAGATTTATAGGAGAAACAGCCGAAGTATAATTATATCTTTGCGAAAAAAAAGGATGGTGATCTCTGCTTTCCCCAACAGCTCCGAATATGCCAGTTACTGGCCAATCGACAGTAAGACCATCTATCTGAACCATGGATCGTTTGGCGCCTGCCCCAGATTTATCCTTGAAAAGCAGTCACAATATCGCGACCAGTTCGAAAGCCAGCCTGTCCGGTTTTTGATGAGGGAAATGGAGGCCTTGTTCAATCACTCCCGCCAAAAGGTGGCTCATTTTGTGAATGCAAATAACGAAGATCTGGTGTTTGTTCAAAATGCTACGGCAGGGGTCAATACCATTTTCAGGTCACTTAAGTTCAAGCCAGGTGATGAGATTATCTATACAAATCACATATATGGCGCTTGCAAGCGACTTCTGGAGTTCATAAGCGACCAAACAGGAGCGGTTCTTGTCGAGGCTGTCTATGATTTCCCCATTGAATCATCCGAAGTGATACGCGATGCGATCCTCTCCAGGGTGACATCCAGGACCCGCATTGCCCTGATCGATCATATCACTTCATCCACAGCATTGATCCATCCCGTGGATGAGATTGTAAGGGAACTGGATAAAAGGGGGGTGGATACCATGATCGATGGTGCACATGCCCTGGGCAGTATCTCCCTTGATCTCAAAAAAACCGGGGCGGCCTATTATACTGCCAACTGCCACAAATGGCTTTGCACACCGAAAAGTGTCGCCATCCTTCATGTGCGAAGCGACAAGCAACCGGGAATTGTACCGGTTGTGATCAGTCATGCCGGTCACAGGGCTGAGCCATTCAGCGAACGGTTTTACTGGCCCGGGACCTATGATCCAACGGCTGCGCTGTGTGTGGCCGATTCCATTGATTATCTGGAAACCCTGTTTCCCGGCGGCTGGCCTGCGATTATGGAACGCAATCATAAACTTTGCCTTGATGCAAGGGATCATATCTGCAATGTGCTGTCAATCGAAAAACCATGCCCCGATGCGATGATCGCCAGCATGGCGACCTTCCCTTTACCACTGGCAAAAAACCCGGTTACCCGTGATTATAAAAACTTTGATCCTTTGCAGGAGAAACTCTACCGGGATTGCAATATTGAAATCCCGGTTTGGGACTGGTCATCCCCGCCATCGCGACTGATAAGAATTGCGGTCCAGCTGTATAATTCCATGGATCAATACCGCTATTTCGCTCAATGTTTGGTTGAATGACAAGCATTTTTTCATTCCTGTAATCTTAATTTGTCCATCTTTCATTTCTTAAAGGCTGCATCATTATCAGGATATCTTAAAATACCCTCATATTTCCCAATCTGCTTCGCCATTAACCAAATTCAACTCTTTCCAGATGGCATTATTACAGGAAATTCTTCATTGAACATATCTTTTATCGCATCCTACTCCTTAATGCATCACAATCTTCCTTGTTAAGGAAAAATCGGCCCCGACTGCCTTCAAAAGATATAATCCCGGATTCCACTCAGCGCCATCAATTGTAATTCCATCGGGGGAGGTAAAATCATTTGTGTAAATGCGAACACCCCTGATGTCGTAGATTTCAATTGTAACCGGGCCGGTTTGCTTTTGATCAAATGCAATATTTATTATGTCGCTGGCAGGATTCGGATAAATTCTGATGCCCGTACTGGGTTTGATCTCGTCAACCGCCAGCGGACGGTTCCCCTGTGTAAACCAAATGCCCCATTTGGCATCCGGTATAAGTACATTGGCAGTTGAAGAAGCCGGATGTATCTTGTCGGGTTGCATCGTAATGGTGGCGATCACGGGAGAATCCTGGTACAGTGTCGAAAAGATTATCTGATCGTCGAGTTTTGAATAATTCGGATAACCAAGGGTCGTTCCGTTATTGAAAACCTCAATAAAATCTCCTGTTTCAAGATTTGATGCCAGCACACTTACATAATTTGTGTTCGCATCCAGGTAATCAAAGGCACAAATGGCCGGTGAGTTTTTCGATAAGGAGGCATTTCCGATACTGATCCCTTCAGAAAGACCGGATACCAGTTTGAACACATCACCAGTTCCCCAGTCCGAAGATGCGTTATCCCAGACATGCATGAAACTGATATCCCAGTAATCGACATTCTGACCTGATGTTGAACTATTCATTTGATTATAGGCATCATACATGATATATTCACCACTGTAATCCCATTCAAGTGCATCCGCATACAACACATTATTGGTTACCACCCCCACCTGGGTCGTTGGATTGTACAAATGCGCCTTCACCCACTCCTCCTTCTGGTAGCTGTAGATATAAATTGCAGAATCCACGGATTCGGTCACTGCTGCAATTTTTGTCCCATCCTTTGATATGGCCACATTCGACCATATTGGCTCATCCTGGATGATGTTTTCCTCGTATGTGCCCCCCAGGGTAATTGCATGCATCTTCTTGTCGGCTCCGATGAAAAGCGCCAGGCTCCCGTTGTCAACAATACTTGGTTTATTCACAAGCTGGGTTTCCGAAATAGGAATGTAATTGGATCCCGCCGTTGATGATACATACAGGGTTGTTGGGTCAGCAGTGGCCATGTCGTATGACATGATGTAGTCCTGACCAGGGTTTACCGGAAGCTGGTTCTGGTAATTACCACCGCTTCCATCAACGATTCCGACCGCATCGAAGGCCGCTTTTGCAGCATTTACTTCGGCAGAGCCATCGCCATACAGATCTTTGGCCGACTGAATAACCGCCAGGCGGCAATCAATAAACTGGGATGACCGGGTAAGATAGTTGAACAGGGTCCTGAAAAAGGTTTTCTCCCCCTTTTCCATCCCAACGCTGGTGACATAGCGATAAAATACATTGTTGATTATCCCGCTGTTGATATGTACACCGCCATTGTCATCGGTGCCCTTGTACATTTCATTCACATGGGCCGGCTGATACCCCGGATCACCCAGGCTTGTCCCACCGTTATGGGGGTTGGACATGTCGCGGAGGCACCCTGTCGGGAAGTAGGAGGTCTTTACAATATCTTCCCCGATTTTCCAGTTCAGCCGCTCAACCACGGCGCCGGCAATGTCGGAAAATGCTTCATTCAATGCACCCGACTCATTCTGATATTCGAGGTTAGCCGAACCTTCATCAAAAGCATGACCCAGTTCATGGGCACTCACATCCAGCGCCCCGGCCAGTGGCTTAAAATGGGTATCTCCATTTCCGTAAACCACGCAAACACCATTCCAGTAGGCATTGTCCATGCCACTTCCATCATCTTCGGTAGCATTCACCACACTGAGAATCGACCCGCCTTTATCATTCCATGAATTTTTCCCGTGGGTGGTCCTGAAGTATTCATAGGTTTGCCCGGCATTAAACTGGGAAGAGATTATCTTAGGACCCCAGGTATTATTGGATGATGATGAAACTGCCGGGTTAAAACCGGGAAGGGATGGGCTGGTATAATTGGCATCGTAAACGCGCATGGTGCCCTCCATGTTCTGGGGATTGAACATTGGTCTCGAAACATCCACCATATAGTAGGTGCCTGCCTCAAGATAGGCATGTACAGCCCTGTTTACACCATTCAGATCGGTACCGGTGGCAGTCACATCTCCATCATAATGGGTATTGTTGAAAAAGTGGATGATGTGACCGGTTTTTGCATCGATGAAGTATTCCCATCGTTCAATGAAATTTGGTCTGATGGTGACATGCCATGCCAGGAACTGCTGCCGGGGGTGCCGGTCCTTATGGTAAATAACCAATTCGTGGATGGGTCCATTATAATTGAGCAGGGATCTTTGATTTTCATTTAGTTCACGATAAATTGCATGTTTCGATACATCCATGATAACGGTCAATTGTGCCTGGAAAGCATCAACGGTAGGGGTAAGGTTGTTCAGGGATGGAGTAGCGTAAGCATTCCCGTTGTATAATCCAATCTGGTCGCCTGATGAATGCAGGTAAATCTCACCACCGTAAACCGGGACCCCTTGATAAACCTGCTGCAACTTTATATGGCTGATGCCAAGCTCATCATTCTGCCGGCTCCTGATGATAAATTCATTCCTGGCATCCTTCATTCTCAGGTCGGCCTGGATGGCTTCCAGATATTCAAAACAGGCTGCCTCCAAATTTCCGGCCGATTTCAGATCAAGGCGGATGGCGCCAGGTAATTCACCGGATAGAAAAATCAGCTGGCCATGCTGGTTATAGCGCTTGTTTGTGAACAAGCTCTTTTCCTTTGAAAACACCGGCAGGGGATGGCTAACAGGTTTAAAGGCTGCCGCCTGGTTGAAGCGACTTGCCTGTGATGCGGTGTATCCGGGAACCTGCTGAACCTTTTTTGGCATAAATCCTGTTGCAGTTGCCGATTTTGTTTTTACTGCGAAAGGATTGCTCTGGCCCGGCAATATGGTGGCCACTGCCATTAAAAGAATTGTTACTGAAAGCAATCGTATAAGATTTTTCATGGATTTTTTTTTAGTGTCTTACTTTTTGATTTGATGTATTTTCTGGCATAAAATGATGGAAAACGGTTTCTGGCGTTTTGCATTTTGCATTTTGCATTTTGATTCTGGCATGTCCAGGTTAGGGTTTGAAAATTGTCATCAGGTAATCATAAAAGGGTTTTATGCCTTCAGGTGGCGTCACGCCTGATTCGCCCCACTTGATCTCATTGGTTCTCAGGGGGTGGCGGAAGATGATATAGTAGGTCATGTTGCCGGGATGTTTAAACTTAACTGATTGAATTTCAATTTCATCAGCCTTATTGAAAATTTCCCTGGTAAGACCTTTCTTAAGTTTTTTCATCTCCTTCCATTCCCCTTCAACCCCTTTGCTTATAAACAGCTGGCCATTATCGAGCAGGCAGTATTCCCTGATCATACCGCTTACGCCACCACTGCTGCCGACCCTGATTTGGGCGTCGTTGTATGTTTTTGGCGTGTGCTGGGCCGATTTACACGAAATCCCCAACAACAGCAGACAGAGATAGGGAAGCAGCGTTTTCATCTGTTGTTATGTTTAATAATGTATGATGCGAATATACAAAAACTTCCATATCAGATCAAGTAAGTCGGAAACTACCATGTTCAAAATCTATAATTCATTTGACATCAGGATCGATTGTCACTATCTTTGTTGAGTGATAGCGATAATGGACCACCAATGAACACCCTCCTGGATTTTTTCAATCAAAGTGTGGAGAGGTTCCGCGATAATATCTACCTATGGGAAAACAGGGGCGAGGGTTACACCGGCACCACCTATGGCGGCACCAGGGACCAGGTGTACCGCTTTGCCGCAGGACTCATGGCGCTGGGATTGCGCAACGGCGATAGGGTAGCATTGTTGTCCGAGTCACGAAACGACTGGGTCATATGTGAGCTAGGTATTCTTTTTTGTGGTGCCGTGAATGTCCCTTTATCCGTGCGCATGAATGAACCCGAGGAGATCGCCTTCAGGCTGAACCACTCCGGGTCACGCATGGTCATCGTCTCCGGGAACCATGTGAACAAGATCAGGGGGCTTCGGGATGATTTGCCACAAATGGAAAAGATCCTTCTCCTGGATGAAATTCCCATTCAATCAGGGGAGGAGACGCTGCTCAAGGATGTCATGCAGGCCGGAGACAAGTTCCTTACTGATCATCGCAACCTGTTCCATGAACGTATGTCATCGGTACGTCCCGACGATCATGCGAATATCAGCTACACCTCCGGAACTACAGCCGATCCGAAGGGGATCATCCTTACACACAGAAACTATGTAGCCAATATTCAGCAGGGTTATTCGCTGATGGATATTTCAGATGATTTTACAACGCTGCTGATCCTGCCATGGGACCATGCATTTGCACACACTGCCGGAATTTATTGTTTCATGGGGAAAGGTGCATCCATTGCATCGGTGCAGACTGGAAAAACACCCATGGAGGCTTTGAAGAACCTGCCGAAGAATATCAGGGAAATTAAACCCCATTTGCTTTTTACCGTTCCGGCCATAGCCAAGAATTTCAGTAAAAACATCCGGAAATCGATCAGTGCGAAAGGTGCTTCGGCCGATCTGATGTTCCGGTTTGCGCTGAGGATATCCTATTTATACAACGGCCTCGGATTCGATAAAGGGAAAGGATCGAAATTGCTTCTCTGGCCCCTGGTACGGTTATTTGACATTTTGATCTATCGTAAGATCCGCGACGGTCTTGGCGGCCGGCTTCAGTTTTTTATCGGCGGCGGCGCCTTGCTGGATATTGAACTCCAGAAGTTTTTTTATGCCATTGGGATCCCGATGTTGCAAGGTTATGGTCTTACAGAAGCATCGCCCATGATATCATCAAATTCAATTCACCGGCATAAACTGGGATCGTCGGGATATCTTGTCTCAAACATGGAATTAAATATTTGTGACGACCAGGGAATTGCCTTATCACAGGGAGAGAAGGGCGAGATTGTGATCAGGGGTGAGAATGTGATGGCGGGCTACTGGATGAATGAAGATGCAACCCGGACTACGGTTAAAAATGGCTGGTTGCATACCGGCGACCTGGGATACATGGATAACGACGGGTTCCTTTACGTCCTTGGCAGGTTTAAGAGTCTGCTTATTGCCGATGATGGCGAAAAATACAGTCCTGAAGGAATGGAGGAGGCATTTACATCGCAATCGGTTCACATCGATCAATGTATGCTTTTTAATAACCAGAATCCTTATACTGTTGCATTGGTCGTTCCGAACAGGGAATCGATGCTGCGA
>Ga0074195_1001895_pt1 | contig 26305 bp, 22 predicted proteins | sample EPASupsiteHSE623_FD_64525 | JGI IMG/M metagenome (GOLD analysis project Ga0074195, IMG submission 64525) | Bioremediated contaminated groundwater from EPA Superfund site, New Mexico - Sample HSE6-23 | ecosystem: Environmental > Aquatic > Deep subsurface > Groundwater > Contaminated ... | reverse complement strand
GTTAAGAGAGTTCACGTAAAGATGATGGTTACTGCATTCGCCTTTAACTTATATCAGCTCTGTACACTGAAAAATGCAAATGTCATCTGAATATAGCGGACGCCATCGAAGGATGGCTGGATATGATGGATAATTCAAGAAATTTGGGCACGAAAATGGCGAAAAATGGACGAATTTTTAAAAACTACTGCCATCACTCCGGTTAATAGGAATCCTCAGTCATCAGTCTATTTTAAAATATTTATATCAATTTCACTGCATGAAATATATTGGAATTATAAGCCATAAAATGAATAGTTGGAGAGCGAAGGCCATGATAAATGACCCTGCCCCCATCACCTGTAATGTGGCCTGAAGATGATGAGCTGGCTTTAAGCTGCCTAAAAGCCCACCATGGTTGCGGCTGCAATCAGGACTATCATTATCACTGCAGCAGCGAGGACCAGGTTTCTTACCTCGATGTGCATGACATCGTCATTGGCGCCCTTTGGGCTATGCTCCAGTACCCATGCGATCCACTTTTCATGCTGCAGCATTGCATCACTTTTCTGTACCATAGAGATCATCTCCTTTTAACTTAGCTAGTGCTGAAATTATCATACCCCTGTACCTGAGATATGATGAAGGCAATAGTGACCCTTTAGCAGAAAAGTGTTTCGCAATCTTTAGCTGACTCAGAAAAATAAGGCCCCTAGGCAGCCTAAGCGTGAAGGGGTATAACTCAAGTGACATACATGTCAATTTCAATCGGGCCCATCGGCACTAATCCACGTGCGTATCAGGAAGATATGAATTTAGAATATCATTAATATAACTCAGTCATGAAAATTGATGGCAGGCATGTGAGGGCATATGGGGCGAATCCAGATGATGCCTGCCTTCCTTTTTTGGTAGGGGATGACAGATAATGAAGGGACGAGGGATCTGTCATCACAACCTCAATATTTTAACAAGTATATCTACTTTGCGACCCCGGAGAGATGTTATGATGAATGAGCTAGGAGACGGACCGCATCAACAGTGAGTCCAGAATGCATGGAAGGGGGCTCCTTAGAACCCCTAAATCTCGATTAACTTATAGAGTGCATGCATTCCAGGCTGTTCAAGCTGGCAATCATTTCAATGTGCAAATGGGAAATGAACCGGCACAGTACGCGAAATAGATGCAGAGGCAAAGTCAGGGCCAATACATTCCGCCTGATTCACTTGAGAAAGATAGATCCAATCTATCTGGATTCAAACCTATAAGGGAGTTATATAGGATTCATATGAGTCTAAATATGCTATACGGAGGTTAATAGGGCCTCAATGTGAAAAATAGGTACTTAAATCACCGGGGCAAGTGAGTACTATGAGTGAGCGTGGTGAGGGTTCAATCATGGATGAGACAAAGAGTGGAGGTATGCACATGGTCGAGAAAGCAAAGGGTATCGAGGCTGTAATAAGGAAGATGGCCGGCTACAAGCACATAGATCTCCTGCTGCTCTGCTCTGTGGCCATGGCCTTTGGAACGCTCTTAATCATATCCGCGATAGGTTAGGGGGCCTATTTTGAGGCGTTCCATGCAGGCTGCCACGCAATGACGAATTGCTCTGGGGCCTTTGCTCACCTTTCCACATTTTATGTGGCTATTAAAGGCATTAAACCAAAAACTTATATACGTTCAATGCCGTACTGCGCCTTGGCAAAAGTCGAACCTCGTTTCTCCTTCCTTCAAGCTTGACTTTTGCTTATTCCCTCCTCTTTTAGCGCTTCCTGTGCATATACTAGCAGAGACGGCCCGGCTGATATGCATATATAAGGCAGGCCGGGCCGGCCTGCCCATACGATCATTGCTCCATAATATCATCGGGCTGGTTGCCAGAGATGCTGGAGGATGCCAGCACCAGCACCCCGCCCTGTGCTGCGATATTATATATGCCGCCGCCGTTTGCAGCAGTATTGCCAGTGATCTCGCTCCTAATAAATGAGGCCTTGCCCCAGTTCACCAGGCCACCGCCGTTTTCATAAGCCCAGTTATTGGAGAACTCGCTGCCAGTAACGGTCATCACGCCGCCATTGGCCGCGCCGCCGCCGCTATAGAAGCCGGCCGTATTTCCAAATACATGGATGTTCCTGGCGACCATAGTGCCCCAGTTGGAAAATCCGCCGCCGCTGTTGGCTCCGATATTGTTGGCGATATCGCTGTTCACCAAAGTCATGATCCCGTCGTTGACCAGGCCTCCGCCGCTCGATTCAGCCACATTGTCGACCACTCGACTATTAGATACCGACATCCTACCATCATTGTATATGCCCGCACCATAATAGGCGCTGTTTCCTGTGACCACGCAGTTATTCACTACAGCCTGGCCGGCATTGTAGATCCCCCCACCATTCTCGTTTATGCGTGCATCGCCATTCCGGATGGTCATTCCAGACAGGACCACCTTGGCAGAGGGCTCAATAGTGAAAACAGTGGCTCTGCCGCCTCCATCGACCACGGTCTTGCCCGGACCTGAGCCGTATATGGACAGAGACTTGCCTATCACCACATTCTCATCATATACTCCGGCCCCCAGGCTTATGGAATCTCCAATCCATGCGGCGTCCACTGCGCTCTGGATCTTGCCCCCTGAAAGGCCGCCGGCATAGAAGATCCCTGACCCGTCCACCTTTTTGGACGCCCCATTTACAGAAGACCTCATCTTCATATAGCAGTCGACCCTGCCCCCAACGGAATCCCTGGCTCTGACCAGGTCGCCTGCAGAGGCCAGCCCGCTTATGGACCCTTTGAGATGTCCATCCATAGAGGACTTCAGGGACCCGGCTGAGCTGGATGCAGTGCCTCCTTTGAACTCGGCATCCAATCCGGGAATTCCTTGTATGCCCATATCGACACGGCTTTTCTGGGGCCCGCGTGAGGCAGTGCCAGTCAACTCTATGAAGCTGCCCAAAGCTGAATTTGCACTCTGGCTGGCTCTAGCAACTTTATCCGTGGCCGTTGCCTCGCCTAGGTATCCGATTAGAGAGCCCTTTTGGACTTCAATGCCCACATCAGCGTTATCTCCTGCGCTGTTATTGGCATGAGCACTCGCCAGTATCCTGTCGGCATTTTTAACCGTCAGTGACTCCTTGGCAGAGAGAGAAGATGCAGCAGGAACCTGGCCCTCCTTAGGCTTAAGCTCAACCTTATAATTGGAAATTGCCCCATGGTCCACCTTTAAAGAGATCAGCGCCTGTTTTCCGGCTGCATCCCTCACCTTATGGACCTCATCCAGGCTAACTAGACCCCGAGAGCTGGCCACAGAGGAGATCAATGCTCCATCTGCAAAGAAGACTCCCTGAGCCGAGCTGTCGTAGTCCGAGGTGGACGCTGCAGCCCCTCCCTCAATGTTGAGGCCTAATGCACCAGGCAAAAATAGAAGTACAGCTATAACTGGAATTAGATATTTCAACCCCATAATACATTTCCTCCCTAGTGGTTGCCCGCTATACAGGCAGCACGGAATGCGCAAACATCCCAAGGTAATAGGGGAACTCCAAACTATATAAGACTACCTTTATTAATTACAAGTTATCGGTCAATTAAGATATCGAGAGATTAATGCTGAGGTTAACAGCGTCTATCCTGGCGTGGTCCGCTGAGCAAAGCTGCCATAAGCCAGGAGCATGGCTATGGATGCAAAGCCATATCTAAGGCTGATGCCAAGGTATGCTGTGCTCAAAACAGCAGACAGTGCCATCGAAGTCTGAATATTGGGCTAAAAGGAGCGCAGATGATGATAGTCAAAGGAACAGATAGAGCGCCTGTGAAGATGCTGCCGGGCATACTGCGAAAGACTCTGGTCGAGGGAGATAAGATCATGATCTGTGAGTTCACACTGGAGAGAGGCGCAGAGATTCCAGTTCACACCCATCCCCAGGAGCAGGCAGGATATGTGGCCTCAGGAAGGGCCAGGCTGATCATAGATGGAAGAGAGTTCGAGCTTGGACCTGGTGACACTTACCATGCAGCTTCAAATGTGCCGCACGGAGCAGTAATACTGGAGCCATCGGTCATAGTGGATTCATTCTGCCCGCCAAGAGAGGATTACCGGCAGGGATGATCTTTATCTAGACGATGGCCGTCGAGGAGAGGAAGCACTATTGCAGATCATGCGCCAGTACCATCAGGCCTCAATGCCAGGCAGAAGAGCAGTTTTCACCTCTCGTTACGGGTTTTTGTCTCGGCATCGCTCTCCTCTATGGGCAAGGGTGTGCACATAAGCCAGCTTCCATCCTTCAATTCTTCATCCACATCGATCCATATCGCCCTGTTGCAGTGAGGGCAGACGCTTCTGAGCTTCTTGTTGGCCATGAGGCATCACATCTTAATATTTTTGTTTGAAACGATAAATACTTTATTGATCGAGTTGCTCGAAGGCATCGACATGCTTCCAGGATCTCAGTTGGACATTGGTCACAGGTAGTTCTTCCTCGATATATTGGCCACATCCAGAGGCTGAGAAAAAATGGCGATAGGTCCCTCCTAATAGCCTTCAATTTGAGCTGCCAGGAGATCTGCTTCTATTCATTTGCGAGCTATTGATGAGGAGATGACAAAGGTTAAATCACATCTGGTGATCTAAGCCTGGGAGGATTGGCATGGACAAGTACGAACAGGTGACCGAGCTCGCCAGGAGGCGCGGCTTCATGTGGCCGGCCTTTGAGCTGTACGGCGGAGCTGCGGGATTTTATGATTACGGCCCTCTGGGTGCCACACTCAAGCGCAGGGTGGAGGAGATCTGGAGGCAGTTCTTCGTCATTCGTGAGGGCTTCGCAGAGATTGAGGCTCCAACCATAGGAGTGGAGGGGATCTTCCAGGCCTCCGGCCACTTAAGCGGCTTCTCTGATCCACTCTCTGCCTGCAAGGAGTGCAAGGAGGTTTATCGGGCCGACCACCTCATAAAGCACATAGTAGAGGTGCCCGATGCCCTCTCCAATCAAGAGATATACAAGACCATCCAGGAGAACGAGATATCCTGCCCCGAGTGCGGAGGCGCTCTGTCTGAGGTGTATGACTTCAACCTCATGTTCAAGACGGCGATCGGTCCCGGAAACAAGCTCCAGGGCTACCTCCGGCCTGAGACTGCCCAGGGAATGTTCATCAACTTCCCGAGGCTTCTGAGATACTTCAGGGACCAGCTCCCCTTTGCAGCAGTCCAGATAGGCAAGTCATACAGAAACGAGATATCACCCAGGCAGGGTGTCATAAGGCTTAGAGAATTCACCCAGGCAGAGGCCGAGATATTCATAGACCCCAGGAAGAAGACTCACCCTAGATTTGGCGAGGTCAAAGATATAAGGATGAAATTCTACTCCCAGGCAGCCCAGGAGAGTGGTGAGCCAGAAGAGATGACCTTTGACCAGGCTGTAGAGAGAAAAGTCATTGCTCACGAGACTCTGGCTTACTACATAGCCAGAACATACCAGTTCCTCTTGGCCGTGGGAGTGGCGAAAGATCGCCTCAGGTTCAGGCAGCACAAGTCTGATGAGATGGCCCACTATGCTGCGGACTGCTGGGATGCCGAGGTGCTTTTAGAGCGCCTGGGCTGGATAGAGATCGTGGGAATAGCAGACAGGACTGACTTCGACCTCAAGGCCCACATGGCCCAGAGCAAGGTCAACCTGAGCGTCTTTGTGCCCTTCGCAGAGCCTGTGAAGAGAGAGAAGCTGGTGATCAAGCCTGACATGAAGGCTCTTGGCCCCAGGTTCAAGGGCCAGGCAAAGGCCGTGGCCGACGCCCTCAAGGCCATGAATGTGGAGGAGCTCAAAGGGAACGACGGCCCAATCAAGGTTCAGCTGGGCAGCGAGACTGTGGAGATAGACAGGTCCCTGGTCAGCTACGAGACGGTCACCGAGGAGATCAGGGGCGAGGAGCTCATACCTCATGTGATAGAGCCGTCCTTTGGCATAGACAGGATAATCTATACCATCATGGACCACTCCTACATCGAGGACGTGGTGGAAGGCGAACCAAGGGCAGTGCTCAGGTTCAACCCCTCTGTCGCGCCCATGGAGGTGGCTGTGCTGCCCCTCATGGACAGGGAGGAGCTGACAGTGCATGCCGTAAAGATCCTGGACTCTCTGCGGTGCAGGGGCTTTAGAGTGGATTACGATACATCAGGGTCCATAGGCAGGAGGTACAGGCGCAATGATGAGGTGGGCACGCCCTACAGCGTGACTGTGGACTACGGAGCCGTAGAGCAGGGCACAGTCACCATAAGAGACAGGGACTCTATGCGCCAGATAAGGGTCGAGATAGACAAGGTCGCAGATGCCTTGCAGTCGCTCCTGTCGGGATGCGCCAGGTTTGATGAGGTGGGAGATCTACTAAAGCCTGCCAAGGCTTAAGTGAGATTTGCCTAAATACTGAGGTGAGATTAGAGCTTGAAAAAGGTCACCAAGGTCACGCCAGACTGGCGGATGACCCTGATAAGGGAGCTTAAGAGAAAGCTGATCCACATCACAGGCCTGTCAGTGCCCGTGGGCATAATCTTCTTTGGGAAGATGACCACTGCAGCACTCATAGCTCTGGCTCTGGCAGTGTCTCTGGTGCTGGAGGCAGGGAGGCTTAAAGGCTTGATCAAACTGCCGGCCGTGAGAGAGCATGAGCTGGACAAGACTGCCGGGTATGTCTACTACATACTTGGAAGCCTCCTCACAGTGCTCCTCTTCAAGCCGGCTGTGGCCATAACCGCCATGCTCATGCTCTCTGTAGGAGACGCAGCCAGCGGAATCATTGGATCCGTGCTCCGCGGATCCAATGTGAGGACCGAGGAGAGCACCAAGCGCATCAAGCCCCTGCCCATAACTGCTGGAATGTTCCTGGTCTGCCTGGCCCTGGGATACCTATCCTCAGGAATTACCGGCCTGCCATTCATAGTCTACCTGGCAGGAGCCGTGGGGGCCACACTGGCGGACGGGGTCCCGGTCTACATAGGCAAGAGGTGCCTGGACGACAACCTGACCATACCCCTATATGCAGGCCTGTTCATGAGCCTGGCAGGCCTGGCCAGGCTGGCCTAGATACAGCTAGAAAGGTTTTTTAATAGAGGCATCCCTACCAGATCCAACGCTAAGGCGCAGGCAACTATGTTGCTTGATCATCAATGCAGAAAGGAGGTATGGTATGGATATTATATTGCTGGGCCCACCAGGATCCGGAAAGGGCACACAGGCCAAGATGATCGCAGACAAGTACCACGTAAAGCACGTTTCTACAGGCGATATACTCAGGGAAAACGTCAGGAACAACACACCCCTGGGAGTGGAAGCCAAGAAGTACATGGATGCAGGAAAGCTCGTGCCTGACTCGCTCTTGATCAGCATCATCAAGGACAGGCTAGCCAAGCCAGACGTCAAGGGCGGCTGGATGCTCGATGGCTACCCAAGGACTATCCCCCAGGCAGAGGCGCTCGATGCTATACTGCCAAGCCTTGGACAGAAGATAGATGTCGTCTTGAACATAGATGTCCCAGACGAGGAACTCGTAAAGAGGGTCACAGGCAGGAGGATGTGCAAGTGCGGAACCACTTACCATGTCCAGTTCAACCCGCCCAAGGTCGCAGGCAAGTGCGATGCATGCGGCGCTGACCTGTACCAGAGGCAGGACGATACTGAGGCTACAGTCAAGCAGAGGCTCCAGGCCTACCACACCCAGACCCAGCCACTGATCGACTTCTACGCCAAGAGGGGAATCGTCGCCAACATCAACGGCGCAGGCGATATCAAAGAGATATTCAACAACGTCACCAAGGCTCTGGACAAGATCTGAGCCTTCATCATTTTTTGGGCTCATCACTCTTGACTCATCACTATTTTTGGCTGTAGGTGTGGTCGCTAAAAAAAATGCAAAATTCTAGGCATACAGCATAATTAGAATTATCACATACCATTTATTATGCATTCCTATCGCGGTTTCAGTAACTCGCCTGTACGACCGGCTCTTTTCGGAGGAGGCACAAGCGGGCTGGGTGTCCAGGGCTGACGTGCTCCCCTAATCTCACAAGCTGGGAACGCAATGTGCCTAAACCCCTTAAAGAGCATAAAATAATAAGCCAGTACGATTTTCTGGGCCGTGCTCTGTGCCATGAGTGTCTCAAGGCCGGCGGGCCCCCCGACCCCGCGGCCGCAGGGAAACCTTAAGCAAATAGGCATGCGGTAGGGAACAGGCATAGTGCATCTGATTCAGAGGGCTTGCTTATCCAGGCCGTGGGTCTGAAACATGAGTGGCGTTCTCGCCTAACATCGTCTTTGGTGGCGAGATGATTAGACAAATGCGCTGCATTAGCACATCCTGGCATCAAGCCTGAGCTGCTATGCCATTATAGATCAGCATCGCCGTAGCCTAATTTTCCCAAATGCATAATAAGCCCTTATAGACGCCTGTGGGCAAAGCCGCCTATTATATCCCTCCCGTCATATGTATTTAGTTTGCATGTTACACATATGGGATTATATAACAAGCGTTCCAGGCATGGCCAGCCCCTGCCTGAGAAGACGCTCTATACTATTTTCTGCCGCTGGAAGAATCATCATTCAAGTGGGCAACAGCACCTCCAAGACCCTGGCCAGATCGGGCATCTCCTGACCTTTATCGAACGGCCTTTGCCAGTACTTGCCTAGCGATGTAAATGTCCCCCGCGGACGCGGGGTCGGGGGCCCGTCTGCCTTGAGACACCCAGGTCATAGAGCACCACCCGGGAAATTAGGGCTATTCTCTGCTGTGCATTTCAAGGCCCTTGGCTAAGCCGCCTCATTGAAGAACGTGGCCACAAAGACGCCGGAATCGGGAACAGCCCTATCTGGATTCGGCATCCCTGTCTCCCCTGATCATGGCCGCAGCTCCGATCTCATTTGGGACCTGCTCTCTCCAGCGCTCCTGAGCCCTGACTAGCAGCCTCTGCTTCATCCCTTCCCTGACTATCTTCTCCATAAACTGCCACGTCTCCCGATGCCAGTTCATGTCGTCCATATAAGCACCCATCTTTGAATAGCGAGGAACCTATTTATTCCATACTGGATTGCTCTGCAACATGATACTAGTCTACTCTTTAGGCGGATCGTTCCTTGCAGGCCAGGACCCTGCAGGCCTTAAAGCATACGCAGAAGCATTGAGAGAGCTTTCCCAGGAAAACCGCATCTTCGTGGTCGTAGGCGGCGGCAAGATCGCCCGCGAGTACATAAGCAAGGCCAGAGATCTTGGAGCCAGCGAGATCTTCTGCGATGAGATAGGCATCATGGCCACCAGGATGAATGCAGCGCTTCTCGTAGCAGCCCTTGGCGTTGATGCTCCCCAAGATATACCTGACAGCTACTCAAAGGCAGCCGAGAGCTGTGGCAAGATAGTGGTCATGGGAGGGCTTTACCCTGGACAGACCACAGACGCAGTATCTGCAATGCTTGCCGAGCGGGTCGGCGCAAAGCGCCTGGTCATCGCAACCTCAGTGGACGGGGTGTACACCGCAGATCCTGAAGTGGACAAATCAGCCAAAAAACTCACCAAGATGACTGCCAGAGAGCTGGTCAGGATGGCCATGGAGACTGAGATGACTGCAGGATCGAGGTCTCCCATAGACCCGGTGGCCGCCAAGATCATAGAGAGATCTAAGATCCCCACAGCCGTGGTCTACGGCCGTGACATATCCAACCTGAAAAAGGGAGCTTTCGGCGCCCACGACGGCACCGAGATCACACCAGCGTAATTAAGCTGGCGTAAGCGACCTTACAACATCTTCAGGGGTGATTATGCCCCAGAGGGTTCCAGACTCGGTCACTACCAGCTGGGAAGATCCGGTCTTCCCCAGCATCTTTATGGCCTCGTATACAGATTCCTCAGAGTCGATGGTGAGGAAGCCCCTGGTCATGATCTCCTTGACCTCGGAGTTGGCCTTGCCGTCAGCTATTGATTTGGCAATGTCTGTCATGTTCACCAGGCCCGGGGAGCTGTCATCCACAAGCGCCTCGTGAACGCCGTTGTGTATCAGGATCCTGGCGACTTCCTGTATTGAGGAGCTGGGGCTGATGTGCACAGCGCGCCTGGCAACCTTCTTTATGGGCTGGGTGGGCACTGAGATCATCTCTATTATGTGGAAGATGATCCTGCTCATTGTGTCATCCCTGCCCACTACCTTGCCCTTGATGTACAGCTTGTGCACGGGCGTGGGCCCAATCTCAATCTCGTCTCCTATATCGAAGGCTCTTACATCCCCGATTATGCGTGCCACGCCATCGCATTGCTGCGACTGCATGACCTTGGTGAAATAGATCTCGCTGGCGGTAGCGCCTTCGACTGCAACGCCGTTTCTGATGACTGGCACTACCACTACTTCGCCAGTAGAATCGATGTTGAGCGCCTCGTAAGCATCACCAGTGGCCCGGTATCCACCTTTAGGTCCGGGCACGCCCTCAACCAGGTTGAGGGCCTTGAGGGACTGCATCTGGTTTCTTATGGTCCCGGGATTGCGATCTATAAGGTCTGCGATCTCCTCTCCCTTGACAGCACGCCCCTCGCGTCGGTAGATGTTGATCAATGCGGTTAAGATATCTCTTTGTACAGGTGTCAAGTCCATATTTCGATCGGCATTATTCATGACTAATGCCCTATATAGATTTATTGATTATCTAATCAACAAATAAAAATTTATTTAAACTGCAATTTCCATTCTGACTGCAGCTAGGTCAGCAATTTTATTTTTAGCCCTAAGCAATTCAATCTCGACGCATAGGACATATTTTACTGCCTTTGTAGGGAAGGTGCGCCATGTTGCGCCATATCACGGCCAGTGGCTCGTTGAATATGTTTCCGCAAACTTCAGGCAGGCATGCACAGGGATATACGTCTCCGCAGGGCGTTATATGCATCCAGTTCCTTCCTGCAAAGCACCCAAAACGATGCAGAGCATCTGGAACTGAGAAGATCCTGGGTGCCAGAGACCCTGTGGCGAAGCTATGCAATGCCGCATGATCCTCAGGCCTGAGTATCACATCCTTCTTGCCAGACCACCTTCCAACAGGCACAACCTCAAAGAAAGTTAACTCATGGGCCTTACATCGCCTGGCCAGGTCATGGAACTCATTGATCTGGCTGAAGTTGCCAGACCTAATGACTACATAGATGTCAACCATCAGACCTGCAAAGAGGGCGTTTTTCACAGCATTCATTGCGTCCTGGAAGACCCCAAACCTGCCGCGCATGGCGTCATGCTCCTCAGGCCTGGCGCTGTCAAGGCTGATGTTGACTGCATATAGGCCCGCCTCTTTCATCTTCGCCGCCAGAGGCTCAGTGAATCCTGCTCCTGAGGTGAACATGGTGGATATGGCGCGGTCGTCCACAGACGCCACAATATCGGGCAGCTCCCTATAGGTGGTGGGCTCTCCCCCGTCGAAGATCACAAGAGTTGTGCCCATATCCAGGATCTGTGAGATGACATCTTTCACCACATCAGGCTCCAGGCGGAGCTTGTTCCCGCTGTTTGGCAGTGCGCAGTGTATGCACCTGTTTGGGCATTCCTCGGTTATGGATATTGTGACCTGGTCGGGCGTCCTCCTACCAAGGACTCCCTTGATCCGGCTCTCTACAAGCCTGTCAAAGGCAATGCTTGGGATGGGCGGTATCCAGGTGGAGATGTAAAGCTTCTCTCCAGCCAGGGCCGGGTACCGGCCATCTATCATCTCCAGAGAGTCCTTAACCCCGGGCATGGTCTTGAGCAGGCCTCTGGCATCGACAGATATTCTGCCATCATCTATTATGCGCGCCGAGGCCCTGAGCAGGGGATGATCATAAAGGGGGTAGGATTTCATTCTAGTAGACGTCCTTGGGATCGAAGATCTTCTCACCGATTACTTTGCCGTCTATGGTGCGGTAGAAGCAGGACCTGTATCCGGTATGGCAGGCCCCGCCCTTCTGCTCGACCATGAGGAGGATGGCATCCATATCGCAGTCTATCCTGATTTCTTTGACCATTTGAAAATTGCCCGAGACCTCTCCTTTTAGCCAGAGCTTCTTCCTGGACCTGGACCAGTAGTGAGCCTTGCCAGTCTCCCTGGTTCTGGCCAAAGCCTCGTCGTTCATGTAGGCGAGCATGAGCACCTCGCCTGTCTTGTAGTCCTGGGCAATGGCCGGCATCAGAAATTCCTGCATGCCGGATAATATGGATATATCCTATAAAGGCATGGTGAAGATCATGAGCCAGTGCGTCTCCTGCAAGGGCCGGGGTTTCTGTGGAAGGCAGACCTGCCCCATACTCAGGAGGTTGGAGCAGGCGTCTTGCCTCCCAAAGATAGGGATGAGCATGGAGGGTTTTACTCCACCTGAGGTCTTCGTGGGCAGGCAAGGGTACCCGGCTGTGCGCGCAGGGCCGATGATGCCCGCAGACCAGGATAGCTGTACCAGGGCCGACCTGCTCGGCCTGGACATAGGTGAGATCATAGCTCAAAGGTCCTCCATGGTCAGGTCAGAGGCCAGGGTTGATGTGAAGGATGCCAGACGGCCCGGAAAGCTCCTTGAGGCGGCTCAAGAGATAGCCATGTCCAGCACCCCTGTAGGCGCAGAGGTCTCATTCCTGAAAGAACCCAGCGGCAGCCTGAGGTTCGATGGATTACTGAGCCCCGTAGGGCCAAGTGCGCCTTTAAGCTCGGTCCAGATCACAACCAACCCGGTTGTGCCGCGAAAAGTGGATCAGTTCGTGGAGGAGAGAAGCGTAACCGCTGCAGATGCAATCTCTGAGCTCTTCTCATCCAGTATAGACATAGATCACATATCCAGGCTGCTCTCACTGGGCCTCCTGGGACAGAAGAGGAAGCTTGTGCCCACCAGGTGGTCCATAACCGCCTCAGATGACATAGCGGGCAAATCTCTGATCCAGTCAGTGCTGGATAAGCCCCTGATTGAAAAGTACCAGCTTTATTCAGGTGAGGTTCTGGGCAACCATTTCGAGATGCTTTTGATGCCTGAGGTCTATTCCTTTGAGCTTATAGAGATCTGGATGCCGAGGTCCGTATGGTCAGAGGAGGGATATATCGGCTCAGACCGGGAAGGGCCCCTGGAGAAGAAAGAGTACAGCCCACTGGCGGGAGGGTATTATGCAGCACGTCTGGCAGTGCTTGAGCACATGGCCCGCATGGGAAGGCAGGCGTCAGTACTTGCAGTCAGGGAGATTACTCCGGCTTACTGGGCGCCTCTTGGTGTCTGGGTGGTGAGGGAAGCGGCCCGCCAGGCTATGAGCTGCCAGCCCAAGAGATTTGGCGCCACGGCTGAGGCCCTGTCTGAGATGGAAGGGCGGTTGAAGACGCCTTCGGGCAGATGGAAGGGCTTATCCAAGCTCATATCCGCGCCTGTCCAGACCAGCCTTCTGAGCTTCTTATAGCTCTGAACTTACCAAAAAAAGTTTATCTCATCCCCGATAATATTAAAGAGTGGCCTGAACGGGAATGGGGCGTGATTCAATTGTTCGACAGAGGAGATAGGACTAGGCTCAACAGATATCCAACGTATTACGCAGATAGAAGCGATCAGGAGTGGTATAGAAGCGGCCTTGGCAACATGGTCAGGATGTATGGAGACGACCTGCCAAAGGAGTTCGAGCGATTGGTAAGATCCACAGCCGGGCCCGCCGGTGATGTGAGGCAGAGGACTGGGCCATTCATCTACGGCTTCACCTACACATTCAACCCGGCCCAGTCAGAGCCCATCTTCCAGGAGTTTGGAAACGTCAGGCCATCCTACCGCGGCCTGCGATGGAACGAGGGCAGAACCCCGCTTATGGAGATGATAGATAAGGGCGACTTCTACAGCATCACAGTTGAGCTTCCGGGAGTGATGAAGGAGAACATAAGGCTGGATGTGGATGAGGAAGCATTCGAGATTAGTACTGAAGGTGAGCCCCAGTTCCAGTCGCGCAGCTTCTTTGCCTTGCCCGTCAACCCGAACACTGCTAAAGCCAACTACCAAAACGGCGTCCTTAATTTAGCTATTGAGAAGAGAGAGGACGTGAAGCCCAGGGAGACCACCACCAGGGTCAATATAGGTTGACCTGGAGCAGGGCTGAATGCCAATGTTTCAGCCGACGCCCGTCATCCCGTGTGAAGTGCTGATGAGGAGAGATTGAGATGTGGGGAAGAAGAAGGCCATCGATATTTGATATGTATAGCGACCTCTGGGGGGAATCGCCCTTTGAAAGAGGGGGCATGGAAGATGACTGGTTCAAAGAACCCTTTGAGGACCTGATAAGGAGGCTCCAGGAAGGAGAGCTGTCAGAAGAGGGCTGTGAGGCCCCGGCCACTGAGGGGGAGGCTGAGGAAGGAGCCACCCGCAGGTACGGCCCATTCGTCTATGGATTCAGCTACAGCGCAGAACCGGGAAAGGAGCCCCAGTTCCAGGAGTTCGGAAATGTAAAGCCGTCCCGCAGGGGCCTGGAGCCCAGCAGTGGCAGAGAGCCCCTGGTAGACATAATGGATGAGGATGACAAGTACAAGATCTACATTGAGATGCCCGGAGCCGATAAGGAGAATATCAAGCTTGATGCGGCTGAGAACAGGATTAATATCAGTACCACTGACAAAAAGTTCTCCAAGACTGTGGATTTAGACTCTCCCATCAATCCAGACAGCGCCAAGGCCTCCTACAAGAACGGGGTCCTGACAGTTGAGGCTGATAAGGAGAGCAAAAGATCTGGAAAAGAGGTTAAAGTAGAATAGATTTGCCACGACATCTCGCCGCATGCCAATCTATTCCCATTTTAGGGTTTGCCGCAGCCTTATTCCTTGCATTTAGTCCCTTCATCCTCCGCCAAGCACATGCCTGAGCCCTCCAATACCTGAGCCTCGCAGTGCAGCAAAGCATCCCTCAGATCATCCATCTTCACAGGCTTTGCGATGTAGCCGTCCATGCCGGCCTCCAGGCAACGTTCCCGATCCCCTTCCAGGGCATAGGCAGTGAGAGCCACAATCACGGGCCCTTTTTGCCAGCGCTCGCGTATCTGTCTCGTTGCCTCAAGACCATCCACCTCTGGCATCTGGATGTCCATCAGGACCAGGTCGTAGTGCTGGCGGCTGAGTGCCTTTATGACCTCCAGGCCGTCAGCTGCCACGTCTGCCCTGTACCCAAGCTTTCTCAGCATCTGCAGCATGACCTTTCTGTTGACGGCGTTATCTTCAGCAAGGAGTATTCGTATATTGATACGGGAATTACTCTGCGGATTTACTGGCACCTCTTTGGGCCCTGGCAGGCATCTAGAGGATGCTTGAGCAGGCATTGTGAAATGGAATACTGACCCTTTGGAGGGCTCGCTCTCGACCCAGATGATGCCGCCCATGGCCTGGACCAGGCGCTTGCTTATGGCCAGTCCAAGGCCGGTGCCGCCATACCTGCGGGTGGTGGACATATCCACCTGGGAAAATGACAAGAAGAGCTTGCATAGACGATCAGGAGGTATGCCAATCCCTGTATCCCTGACCTCAAAATGGAGCTGGTATCTGGTACCTTCAACTGCCTTAGAGGTGACCTTGACCTTGATCTCGCCATTCTCAGTGAACTTGACGGCGTTACTGAGGAGGTTGATCAGAACCTGGCGCAGCCTGGTGGGGTCTCCCAAGATCGCCTCAGGTACAGAATGGTCCATAGAAAAGCCCAGATCCAGCCCTTTCTCAGATGCCGCGGCCGCCAGAAGGTCTATGCTGCCTTCGATACAGCTTTTGAGATTGAAGGGCTGGTTCTCCAGCTCCATCTTGCCGCTCTCGATCTTGGAGAAGTCGAGGATATCGTTTATTACAGAGAGGAGGGCATCGCCGCTGTTCCTTATGGTCTCAACATACTCGTGCTGCTCAGGGCCTAAGTCTGAATCCAGGAGGAGGCCGGTCATGCCAATGACTGCGTTCATTGGTGTTCGAATCTCGTGGCTCATGTTGGCCAGGAACTCGGACTTGGCGCGGATAGCCTCCTCAGCCATCTCCTTGGCCCTCTGAAGCTCCTCTTCCATCATCTTTCTCTCTGTTATGTCCAGTATGACTGAGACTGCGCCTGTGATCTTTCCCCATTCATCCTTCACAGGAGCGCTTGAAGATAGGATCGTTCCTCTGCGTCCATCAAACCTTTCGATCTCTATGGCTCTGGCCAGGAATACCTCTCCATACTTAAGCGACCTGCGAAGCGGCCAGTCATCAAACCTTATCGCCTCTCCAGAATCAGCCCAGCGGGCGCGATATGATCTCCAGTCCACTATCCCAGATGCGAGCCGTCCCCAGATACGGTCTGCCTGCTCATTTATCTGAACTATCTTTCCATGGGCGTCGACTATGAACGCTCCAACAGGCAGCGCATCCAGCACCGCCTTGAGCCTGCGGCGCTCATTGTCTGCTTTGACCCTTTCAAGGGCTAGTGCCTCTTCGGCACGCTTCCTCTCTGTGATATCTCTGATGGACTCTATTGCTCCAAAGATATTTCCCGAAGAATCATAGAGCACTGCAGATCGTCCCAAGAGGTAGACAGCGCCACCTTTCATGTTAGGCATATAGGCCTCTCCCTCCAGAGTACCATTCGCCATATCGATGTGGGCATATCTACACTCTATCTCCTCCAGGCGCTTTAATACCAGATCGATGAGGATAGGCCTTCTCTGGCCATAGAAGGGTATAGCATACTCATAATTGCCCTTTCCCAGTATATCCTCGGCAGCAATGCCTGTCATTGCTTCTATGGCATGGTTCCAGGCAATCACCCTGCCCGCTCTATCTATTACAAAGGTGGCATCAGGCAGGAAGTCGATGATGTCCATCAGGCGTCTCTCAGACTCCTTGAGCACATCTTCGGCCTCCTTTCGTTCGGTTATATCCTGGCCCTGGGCCACAGTGGCAAGGATTGCACGTCCATCCTCGTCATAGAGGTTGGCAGAGTTCCAAAGTATTGTCCTCACAGATCCGTCGTTCCTGAGGATTGGAATCTCCACTGCCTCCCAGCGCTCTCCAGATAGTGTGCGCCTGATGTGCACCAGTAACTGCTCCCTGCTCTCTTCAGGGAAGAGGATCTCAAGAGGCCTGCCCAGGACCTCGTCTGCTCTGCGCCCAGTCAACCTCTCAAAGGCATGGTTGAACCTGGTGATCTTGAAAGATGTGTCCCAGACGATGATTGGAGCATTGGCATAGCCTATCAGGTTCTCAAGGAAATCCCTGGTCTCACGCAGATCTTCCTCGGCCCGCTTTCTGTCAGTGATATCCCTGGTGACGCCGACCACGAAGAGGTTTCCAGCATCATCCGCGTAAGGGGACTTCTTCACAAGGACTGTGCGGGCTATGCCATGGGCATAGGTATTGGTCTCCTCGTTTACGTTCTCTGATCGGCTTAAAAAGACCTCTTCATCCTTCTGCCATGAGATATCGGCATCCTCCTTGCTTGGAAAGAGGTCGTATGAGGTCTGGCCAAGGAGCTCATCTCTGGTCCGGTCAAACAGCCTGCAGGCTGCGTCATTGACCAGGATCAATCTGTGCCGCCTGTCCTTGACGAAGATGGGGTCGCCAATGGAGTTGATTATCTCATTTAGGAATCTCTCTGATTTTCTGAGCGCCTCATTGGCCTTTGCCAGGTCAGCGGTGCGAGCCTCCACTATCTTCTCCAGATCATCTTTTGCCTTACGGAGCTCTTGGTCGGCAAGCTTTCTATCGGTGATATCTCTGGAGATCCCAACCAGGAATTGGTTTCCGGCATTATCCCTGTACAGAGCTTTCCTGGTGACGAAGGTGTGATCTCTGCCCAAGGAATCAGTCACCACCTCTTCATTTACATTCTCTGTTCCATTATGGAAGACGTCCTCGTCCTTCTTCCAGAAGACATCAGCCTGCTCTTTTGGGAAGAGATCGTGACTGGTCTTGCCTATCATCTCCTCGCGCCCCTGCCCTGAGAAGCTGCAGTGGGAGTCATTGACCAGGATATACCTGTGCTGCCTATCCTTAACGAAGAGGGGGTCCCCTATGGAATTAATTATCTTATCCAGATATTCTTTGGACTCTCTAAGAGCGTTCTCCATCTTCTTACGCTCGGTTATGTCGCGGTTGCTGGACCGCCTGCCCAAGTAGCTGCCCTTCGAGTCATAAATCGGCTGGCAGCTATGGGAGATCCACAGCTCCTTTCCTGCACGTGTGATTATGCGAAAGTCGATGGACCCAGCTTCCGGGCTTGACCCGTGAATGTGCCCTGAAAAGATTCCGCGATCCTCCGGGTGAACGATCTCTTCAAGTAGCCTGGGATTCTTCAGAAATTCATCTCGACTGTATCCACTTATGCGCTCGCATGAAGGAGAGATATAGACATAGCTCCCATCAGGGCAGAGCCAGTACTCCCAGTCATAGGCGTAGTCTGCCATGATGCGGAATAGGTCTTCGTCCTTCGATAGTGCTCCCTTTGCAGGCCAGTGCTCTGGAGCATCGGGGAACATACGGGTTTATTACTAACGGTTGTATATAAATATGATGCACATATACTCGCCCAAATAGATTCGAGAGTTTGAGCCGGGCATGAGAATGCAGAAGCCTGGCGTCATGGTTGTGGCCTAACATCTGCAGCCATTTATCAGCACACTCACAGCCTCACAGGCTTGAACTTCGGGCATCTGTCCGAACCGATCACTTTCCAAATTGAGCGGCAACTTCCTTCAGGCGCTCAGGTATGGAAATCTTCTGAGGGCACTTCTCCTCACAGGCTTTGCATTCCTTGCACTGAGAGGCAAACCCGGGGGGACCAAAGAAGCCGCCAAGCCCCAGATTGTAGTTTGCTGCAGCAATATCTGTTGCACCATACATCTGGCACTGGTTGTAGGCCTCAAAGCATTCAGGGATGCTGACATTGGATGGGCACGGCATGCAGTACCTGCATCCAGTGCAGGCGATTGCTATCCTCTTCAGATACTCGGCCTTGACCTCCTCAAAGAGGGTGAGCTCACCCTGCGAGAGAGAGCCGGGACGTCCTCCCTCCGCATATGCCACGTTCTCGGCCACCTGCTCCGGAGTTGACATGCCTGACAGGACCACTGTCAACTCGGGGTGGTTCCAGACCCAATCAAGAGCCCACTCTGAAGAGGTCTTGTGCACGTGGGCTTTGTCCCAGATCTGACGGATGGATGGGATGTCTCTGGTCAGCATGCCTCCACGCAGCGGCTCCATGACCACTACTCCGAGGCCTCGCTCTGCAGCATACTTCAGTCCCTCAGTACCTGCCTGGTACAACTCATCCATGAAGTTGTACTGAATCTGGCAGAATGTCCATGGATAGGCATCCACTATCTCCTTGAACAGCCCCAGGTCGTCATGGAAGGAGAATCCTGCGTAGCGTATTCTTCCATCAGCTATGGCCGTGTCCAGGAACTCGAATAAGCCTAATGGCTGGATGTTCTGCCAGAAGTGCCTCATGAGACCGTGCACCAGGTAGAAGTCTATATGATCTGTCTGGAGGCGCATGAGCTGCTCATCCAGGTACTTGTCCAGGTCTTCCCTGGACTTGATGAGCCAGCTTGGAAGCTTGGTGGCCAGGAAGACACGGTCCCTGTATCCGCCCTGGAGTGCCCGGCCTACAAATGGCTCGCTCTCTCCATTGTGGTAAGGATAGGCTGTGTCGACATAGTTCACGCCGTGATCTATGGCATACCTGAGCATCTCTGCGGCCTGAGGTTCGTCAATATGGCCGTCCTTCGTTACAGGCAGGCGCATACATCCAAACCCCAGTATGGAGAGATCTGATGGCACATTATTCATCTTTCTGTAAAGCATGGTCTCTCCTGGCACCCTGTGCCCATTAGATATATTCATGACTTAATGCTAAGGTGCTTCTATTAATTATGAGGATCGCTCTGAATTTGGAGATCATCCTTCCCTGAAGAGCGATCCTTAGCTCAACAAAGAAATATAGTTCCTATATCGATAATTCAGATATTGGTTTCTTATACAGATCAAAATATCTCTGCGGAGTGCTGGACTCAGAAGATGAATGCTTCCAGTACGTCTCAGGCAGGCTTGGGATCTCCATTGATGTTATCGAGTGCATTGTTTATGACCTCAATGCTGAGTTCATGAGCCTTTGGAGACGGGGATTAGGCTAAATCCAGCCCCTAAATGCATTCAAGCCCCAGCGGGACTTCATAGGCCATAGCGTAATTAGGCCATCAGCTTTGTACGGCCATCAGATTGATATTTGACCCAGTCCCATTATAGACTGCCCTGGCCAGTCATGAGAGATTCCCTCCCCTCGTGAGTGGATCAGGGCATCCATGGTTTTAGATTACAGAAATCTTGGCAGACGGACAAAATCAACGACAGGATTCTCCCAGACATATCTTGTCAAGCATGCCAGCACCATAGATCTTCTCGGCCTCAGTCCTCAGCTCAATTGGCCGGCCTGCTGCATAGGAGCGGAAGAGATGAGCCACCAGGCCTCTGATATACTCACCAAAATCGATCCTTGCCAGGTCAGATGATCTGTAGAGCTTCTCATGGATCTTGGCTATGGACCTGACCCGGTTCTGGCTCTCTTTGAACATCTCCAGAGTCTCCTTATCGTTGAGCTGCCGCGACTGGAGCCGCAGAAGGCTGCTTATGACCTGGAGGTTGTGCTTCTTTGGCGAGATCTCGTCTCGAAGTGAGGACTCATGCACGAGCTTATCTGCAGAACCTATCAGCTCCTCTGCCAGCCTTCTAAAGCGCTCCTCGCTCTCCTTGAGTGCATCATCTGCCCTCCGCCGCCCCTCAACCTCGACCTTCAGGGCATTGTTGGCCTTGAGAAGCTCAGCCTCAAGAGTAGTTTCTGCTTCAAGCTCTATCTGAAGCTCCTCATTCATCATCACCAGCTCTTCCTTGGCTGAGGACAGCTCTGCAGTCCTCTCCAGGACCCTGGCTTCAAGCTCAGCATTCAGCCGACTTATCTCCTCCTCCTCTCTCTTGATATCGCTGATCCTCAGTATATCCCATAGATGTGTAGGCAGAGCGGTTGACGAAGGTGTAGTTCCCTTGGTCGTCGAGCTCATAGGCTATCTGCGGCAGTGAATCGGCGAACTCCCTGTACTTCATCTCGCTCTGGCGGAGCTCCTCTTCAGCCCCCTTGCGCCTTGAGCCTTTGAGGATAGGCAATCCATGATAGATGCACATCACGGATAAGCTCTGATACATCTCATATGGCTCCTCTAAGACTGAAGAGATGCTTTTCACAGGAATAGCATGGATAGCTATATCATCGCTATTAGCCTGACTGAATCTTTCCGACCAAAAAGTACATATATCTATAACGGTTAAATAGGTGATTAGCCGCGAAATAAGGACTGTAGCCGATTAGGCTCCGAGGGCAGTATGTCGACCTCTATGGAGCACCTCGCTTAATTGCGAAGTCTTCGGTGAAGGCGAGATTGTGGCATACCTCGCTCAGCTCTCATATAAGGCGCGGCCAAGTACCGGGCGTGTGCAGGTAGGCGGGAGCAGGCTCCTCATCTCAGATGACGGGCCCCCGTAAAATGGGCGCTGTGTTAAATTCCAGTGCTGCCCCGTGCCGCCTGTGTGATGGTGCGAGGCGGAGTCAAGGCCTTCACTTCAGTGATGGGCTCCTTTGAGAAGGGCGCTGTGGATCGGCGTTTGACTCGCCTAAACCTCACGGCAAAGTGTTTATTCTAATTTGATCTCTTCTACTGTTTCATCATATATTCGAAGCTGTATATCTGAAAATTCTGTCGATCTTCTTTCAACATAAGAGGAGCCAAATAGAGGATGCGAGGGATACCACATGTGTGCAATTTGCGGTTGCGGGATAGATGCAGGAAATGCCGATTTGATGTTCTCGAAGGATTACAGGTGCCTGGACTGTGGACACGTCTTCAAGGCATTTGGGATAATCCGTGTATGTCCTACATGTAACTCCAGGAAGTCAAGACGCATAGATAAGTAAGCTATCTGCTAGAGCCGAATTGTTTCAACCGCGAGAGACTTCTATCAATGCATGAACCAATCTTAAAACAGCCCTTTAAGCAGCATAGACGCGAGTATTCCCACTGCAATCATAGGCAGGAAGATCATGGCGATCTTGTTTCCAAACTCTCTGGTGCCGAGCAGGTAGGCAATGATTAGCTTCACCACTGTATTGGTCATGGCAGCGAGAACTATGGCTGTGGCGGCGATGTCGGATGCTATGGTTGTATTTGCCAGAGTCGCCATGGACAGGGTTATGGCGTCCACATCTGCGAGGCCTGAGATCACTCCTGCGGCATAGGCTCCGGCATTGCCGAAGTATATGCTGCCAAGCTTTGAAGCCAGAAGTATGAATGCGAAGAAGGCTCCAAAGGTGAGCGCTGGGATAAGCCTGAATGGGTCTCTGAGCTCTATATCCTTGCATTCCTCTACAGAGCCGGCATGATCCTTCCTCCAGAGGAGCACATATGCCAGTATAACGCCTGTAAGCGCCATGAGGCCTATGCTTGGCAAGAGAAGCAGGACCAGGTCGCGTTTCACCACCAGGACTATGAAGAGCATTCGGGGGAACATGGTGCAGCTGGCTATGACTGCTGCAAAGGCCGAAGAGGTGGTGAGTGACCTGTCGGCCCGGGCCTGAGCTGCCATTGTTGTGGTCACTGCTGTGCTGGAAACCAGGCCACCCAGAACGCCAGTAAGGCTAAGCCCCCTCTGTGTGCCCAGTATGCGCATCAATAGGTAGCCCACATAACCAATGAGGCTCACCAGCACCACCATCAGCCAGATCCTTCTGGGGTTTAAGATGTCGAATGGATCCAGGGTCTCATCCGGGAGCAGGGGATAGATGACCAGGGCCACTATGGCCATCTTCAGAGTATCCAGTATGTCAGTCTCGCTTATCTCCTCTACATAGTGGTGGGTGATCTTCCTGGTTGCCAGTATCCAGGTTATGAGCACTGCCAGGGCCACAGCCAGCTGGATGCTGTCCTGGGATATGCATAGCATTCCAAGGACGAATGTCAGCATCGCTGCTACAGCCGATGTAAAGTCTATAACCCCCCTCACCCTGGAGGCTGCGGTATAATAGCCAAGCCCAACTAAGAGGGCCATGCTGGCGAAAGCTATCACCAGGAAGCTTGGGTCTGAGCGCTCGGCAATGTAGGCACAGAGAGTTCCAAGAAGAGAGATCAATGTGAATGTGCGAAGGCCTGCAACGCCAAGTATCTTGGCCTCTACAAGCCTCCTCTGGCGCTCGGTTCCTACAAGAGCGCCTATGAGCATTGAGATTATAAAGGGGTAGAGGTCGGCGAACTGCATCGGCCTCCTTTGGGCAACCTCGATTAATAAATCTTGCCCGGGCCTCGGCCAAGATATTTAAGCCCTGGGCCCGGAATTTCTCATGTGGACTGCGATAGACCCAAGTTTGAGAAGTGCATATCGATCTTAGAGAAGCTTTACGGAGTGCCATTGGCTGAGGAGATAGGTCCAGAGGACCTGCTGGTGCAGACCATCCTCTCCCAGAACACCACTGATGTGAATTCACTGCGTGCCTTTGGCAAGCTCAAGGGCGCCTATTCCGATTATGACCTGCTCCTGAGAGCACCAGACCGGGAGTTAGCTGACCTGATCCGCGCCGGCGGCCTGGCTGATATCAAGGCACGCAGGATCAAGGATGCCCTGGGGCAGATTAAGCGCGATAGAGGTGCCGTAGACCTGAAGTTCTTGAGTGGCATGAGCCTGGAAGATGCCAGGAGGTATCTGCTGGCCCTGCCGGGCGTCGGGCCAAAGACCACGGCAGTGGTACTGCTATTTGCATTCGGTTTTCCAATCATGCCCGTGGATACCCACGTCTACAGGGTATCTCAGAGGCTGGGGCTTGTGCCTGAGAAGGTAAGCATTGAGGAGGCACAGCGGGTGCTGGAAGAGTGCACATCGCCTGCCAAATACTTCTCACTGCACCTGAACCTGATAAGGCACGGCAGGCGCATATGCAGGGCCAGAGGGCCGCTTCACGACCAGTGTGCACTGCGAGGAATGTGCGATTGCTTCCTCCAGGCAAAAGGTTTAAATGATAGAAAAACTACCCCGTAATCCGCGCTCCGGTAGTGTAGCTCGGCCAATCATGAAGGACTCTCACTCCTTCGACTTGGGTTCAAATCCCAACCGGAGCATTCAATCATTTAAAGGATGCTTATATAGGCATGGTTTTATATGCCATCTTTGATGGGATGCCAGCTAGATCTAAAAAGTAAAAAAAGAGTGTTCTTCTATAACTTAGGGCTGTTAGCAGTACTGTTTGATAGATTTAGCTCGATGATAACTGGATCGTGATCTGAAGACCTATATGGATCAGCATTATACCAGTCATTGATCTGATCGCCTGTCTTATACTCTACATTATAGTCCAGTGCTGGTGGCTCATCGGAGTTAATATGCCAGACAGTCACATTGGCGACTTGAGGAGCCAAGCTGGCACTTGCAAGAGCATGATCAAGATAGCCGTATTGGCCTTCGAAGACATATGAATACGCGCTTTTGCCAATGTGAGTCGAGATCAAATCTGTATAGCCTTTGCTTTTGATAGCACTGATTGGATCTTCCATTGCATAAGAGTTCAGATCGCCAATTATGAGGTAATCGGCATCACCACTATGGGTAGGATCACTGGCCAGCCAGGCAACTAGATCATTTGCGGTTTTAGTTCGCATCCCATTGAAGTAGCCCTGTCCGTCCCCGCTATCCTTATCATTCTCAGCAATCTCACTTATGTTTGAAGGGGGCAATTTTGATTTAAGGTGGTTTACCACTACAGTGACATTTTCATTTGAAGCGATCTCCTCAAAGGTCTGAGCTAAAGGCTGACGATTATAGCTGGATGTTATCCCTATTTCGGCAGTTGCAGAAGTCCCAATAGGTTTAACTTTTTGAGAATTATATATGATGCCAACGGTGATATTGTCTTTCCCCAGCTGCGGCAATCCAGGGTTTATAAATGCATAGGTGGCGTTCGGCTGCGTGCTATTATTGGAATTTAGCCCGTTCACCAAATCCTGTATTGCGCTATTGGCTCCATATCCATCATTTTCGATCTCTATTAATCCAATTATGTCTGGGCTCATGCCTGTCAGTGCTGCAAGAGTTTTATTTCGCTGTCTTTGAAATTCCATCTTTGAGTTTGCGCCCCTATCTGTAGGGAATCCCTCTCCAATGCCATCTCCATTGAAATAGTTGAGGACATTGAAACTCACAACTCTTACCGTGCCCTCGATATCATCTGGCGATTCTGTGCGCGTATTCAGAGAGATCAACGTCGGCAGATCTGGTTTATTGGGCTTATCCTTATCATCCAGTTGCAGACGATACTCTCCAAATCTATGACCTAAAACGCCTTTGGCTCCTTTGATTGTATCACCGCACCTCAGAGTATGAATAGCATCGAATTGACCTGGAATCAGGAGCGGGTTGGGATTTTGCCTTGAACTGCCATCATCAATGACCATCCTGTTTAGATCATTCATGGCCTTGAGGGATCTGGCAGGATCTCCTGGAGTTTCAACTTGTGTCGGAATAGGCACGCGATTATTGGCTGATACTACAACTGACCCGTAACGCGACAAATATTCATTATCTCTGACGATAAGTTCTTGAGGCAGCACTGCTAGCATGCCCTCATACCGCTCAATTAAAAATGCATTGCTGAGTGGAAGGGTGATTGAGGCGGGTGAGACCAGATCAGAATAATCTTTTGAATTATTTACTTCTAGATCTAGAATATTGGTAATTTGTGTCTCACTGCTGGATAGCGAACCTACTTTATCAACTTTCTCCTTAACCATTCCTGTTAGCCTTACTAAATCGCCAAAAGAAACATCTTTACTATTCGGAGCATATATAAAAATACCTTCCGAGGTGTTAGTTGATCTATCTGTATCATTATCTTCCTCTTGGAGATAGAATCCATCTAATTCATCTTTTCCTTGAAAATCTCCAACCACCACACCCTCGATAGCAACCTTATCTCCAACTAAAGTGCTAATAGGACCATCTCCCTGGATGGTGTGGATTTTATAAATGACCACGTCCCCATTGATTACTGCATCTTTAGGTAAATTATCAGACGAACTAGCACAGATAATGCCTAAAATAATTACTATATACGCTATCAGTAAACGCATAACTCCACCTCACTTCATCCGTCTTCCTATGCACAATTTCAGAATTTAACTTAGAGGTGATCCCGAAACTATATTAACCATTGAGTATATTATATTATAATCTGTGGTATTAACAGAGATTGATGATAATCTATGGGCGTTAATAGAACCTAACCTTCCACCACAAAAGCCAATAA
>Ga0074195_1001892_pt1 | contig 26353 bp, 26 predicted proteins | sample EPASupsiteHSE623_FD_64525 | JGI IMG/M metagenome (GOLD analysis project Ga0074195, IMG submission 64525) | Bioremediated contaminated groundwater from EPA Superfund site, New Mexico - Sample HSE6-23 | ecosystem: Environmental > Aquatic > Deep subsurface > Groundwater > Contaminated ... | reverse complement strand
GGGCGGCGGCCGGCGCCGGGGGGACCGGCCCGCCCCAAGCCGCCCTTCGCAGTCAAAGAGAGCCAGAAAATTTCTTTGCTAACGGGCAAGATCTGTTGGAGCCGTCAGGATGGGCGGCAGCACCAGACCGTCAAGCCTGCCACCCCTGCCTATCCAGGGGTCCGGGGCGTTCACGGAACAGCCGTCCTGAATCCTCCCAGCGACCTCCCGTGTCCGACTGCAACCGCGCCGCCTCTCCTTCACCCCCGTCCATCCAGGGGGTCCGGGGGGGATGATCCCCCCCGGCCGCCGGAGGCATCTTTCCTTCCCTTCTCTTCGCTATTCTTCCTGTCCGGCGGTGGGACGGCTGACGATATTGCCGAGGTTGACCTTGCCGTCGCCGACGACCAGGGCGGCGGCGTCGTCGCCGGAGCAGCGAACGATCGAGGCCATGGCCACGGGCAGGCCGGATTCGTCGTGGACGGCTACGGTTGCGCCTGGGGTCAGGCCGTGTTCGGAGCCGAGGCCGAAGGAGATGAGCAATCCGTCGGGGGTTTTTTTGGTCATGTAGACCACAGCCTTGCCTTCTTTGGCCCAGAGGGCTTCCAGGCGGCGCGAGGTCAGGAAGACGCAGAAGCCGACCAGGGCGGCGGCGGCGAGGCTCCAGGCGGCAGCGGCCATGGGGCTCAGGCCCAGGTGGCGTCTGAAGCGGGATTCGGCGGCGGCGTCGAGGGATTTCTGGTCGGGGTAGATGGCGAGGAAAAAGGTCTGGGGCGGCATCTGGCTTTTCCCGGCATCCGGGGCGCGCAGGGTGATGGTGGCAGTGCCGGCGGGGGCATCGGGAGCGACGTTGACGGTGGCCTGCCACATGCGGTTGCCCATCCAGAAGCCCTGGGCCTGGGTGATGGTTTCGATGGTCAGTCCCGGGCGATCGATGGTGGCGAGCATGGCCGAGGCGTCGGGGACTTCCGGGGGCAGGGGGGCGGCGAGGCTTTCGGCGTGGCCGGCCACGACCGGGAAGGTGTTTGGGCCGGTGCGGAAGCTGGCGACAAAGCTGTCGGCCAGGCCCAGTCCGGCCAGAAGACAACATGCGGCGGCCAGCCAGCCCAGCAGGCCGCGCAGCCGAAGGAGGCCTTGTTCGGTCATGCCTCGGCTCCGGCGCCGGGCGTACGGGTGCGGTAGCGGCGGATGGCGTAGATGCCGGCGATGAGGGTCGGGATGAGCATGGAGAAGAACACCTTCATGAATACGGGGGTGAATTCGTCGGGATTTCTGGATGCCATGTAGACGGAAAGGGTGACTTCGGCAAGCATGGCCACGTCGAGGAGGATGACGGCCAGCCGTTGGCGGCCATTGAGTTCCGGGGCCGGGGAGGCGGAGCGGTCGAACAGCATGGCGGTCTCCTTGGGGTTTTGAAGGGCCGCCCCGGCCCGTGTGGGACGGACCGGAGCGGCTTGGGCGGGGTGTGGGTTATTTCTTGAAGATGTTGGTCTTGGTCACGTTCATCAGGCGCAGGGCCTTGCCGTCGTCCTTGTAGTAGACGCGGACTTCGTCGCCGGAATCCCAGGCCGCGGCCGGAAGGTCCGCGTACTCGTCGGGCGGGATGAAGGAGACGAGCAGCTTCTGGCGTCCGGAGTAGATGGTGACGATCTTCTTGTCCTTGTCCACGGCCGGGAACGGCTTGGCCTTGTTGGCGGCCTCGTCGAAGACCAGCGGGTGTTTGGAGTCGATGCCTTCCTGCTTGTCGACGATCTGGACGTTGATGGTTTCAAAGTTCTGCTTTTTCGGATCGTACAGCACGACCTGGGACTTGTCGGCATCGAGCTTCATGCGCAGGCCGGCCTTGGGGATCTCGCCCATTTCCGCCGGGTTGGGGGGGAAGGCGTAGGTCAGGGCCGGCAGATACGTGTAGTCGGGCTTTTGCCAGTCATTGGCCTTGTCGCGGATGAAGGTGATGGTTTTCTTTTCCTTGTCCACGGCCACCGTGCGGCCCTGGTCGACTTTTCCGTAATCCACGCAGCCGGCCAGGAAGACGACGGGCAGGGCGGCCAGCAGCATGTTCTTGAGCATCGTACGCATGGCGTTCTCCTTTTCGTGTGTTCCGTTATCGCCTTAGGCGGCCGCGGCCTTCTTCATGGCGATTTCGCGCTTGGCGCCCTGGACCATTCTGATCGTGATGTAGAGAGCCATACCCGACACCAGTCCCAGAATGAGATAGGTGGCGATGACGTCGCAGGTGGCGGCGACAGCGGGAACGTAGACGCCGAGGAGCTTTAACACGATCGAGATGGCGCAGCCGATGACGGCCAGGCCGAAGACGTAGCGGATGCCGTAGCCCTTGATGTACTTGGTGGCCACTGCGCCGACCTGGGCGCCCATGGCCGCGCCGATGAGCATGATGATGGCGGCCACGAGTTCGGTGCGTCCCTTGTAGGTGTAGGAGGCCGCGCCGTACAGGCCCGAGATGGCCACTTCGAAGAGGTCGGTGCCGACGGCGACGTGGGTCGGGCAGCCGACGAGGTAGATCAGGGAGGGCATGCGGATCAGACCGCCGCCGATGCCCAGGATGCCGGCCAGCCAGCCGGTGAAGAAGCTGACGGCGATGGGCAGCCAGGCGGAGCAGTAGATGCCGGCCACGTCGAGGTGCACCATGGGGGGAATCTTGATCTTGTGCAGGGCCTTGTGCCATTCCAGGCCCGTGGCGTTCTTGTCCACTTCCTGGCCGGCGGCGATGGCGGCGCGGTCCTTGGCCTTGCGGCGGGCGATGTCGGAAAAGACCATCCAGGTGATAAAGGCCAGCAGTCCGAGGTAGATCCAGCGCACGACCATGTCGACCTTGCCGATGCGTTCAAGCCACATGATCATTTGTGCGCCGACTTCGAAACCGACCACCGTGCCGAGCAGCATGATCAGGCCGAGTTTGTAGTCGACGTTGCCGAACTTGCCGTGGCGCATGGTGGAAATGAGCGATTTGCCGGCCATGTGGGCGATGTCGGTGCCGATGGCGAAGGCCATGGGGAAGCCGAGGATGTTAAGGCCCGGGGTGACCATCCAGGCGCCGCCCATGCCGAAGAAGCCGCCGATGACGCCGACGCCGATGCCGAGGATGATAAGTCCGGGCCAGAAGATTTTAACGCCCGCGATAGGCATGAGAATGTACAGCCAGTCCATGTCGTGCTCCTTTGCTTTTGGGCGTTTCGGTTTAGTGTTCGGCCAGGTCGCGGGACTTCAGGTCGATGCCGATGAAGTGCATGACGATGTCGGCCAGCACGCCGAAGATCACGCCGATAAGCGGAATGAGAATGACGGTCATGATGGTGAAGTAGAGGTGGGACTCGTTATAGAGGTTGGCCCACCAGGCCATGATGCCGGTCAGCTTGCGGGTGTCGGCCACCATCACGATGGGCGCGCCGCCGCCGCCGGCGGCAAACGCCGCGCACGGGGCCAGGAGCATCAGGGTCGTCAGAGCGGCCAGAAGTGCCTTTCCTTTCGCAAACATGGATTCCCCCTTTGTGGTTTAGCGGATGACGAGCACCGAACAGGGCGCGTGGGCCACGACGCGGGCGGCCACGCTGCCGATGAGGTAGCGGGACAGCCCCTTTTTTCCCTGGTGGCCCATGACGATCATGTCGGCCTTGCGGGATTCGGCCTGGCTGATGATGAGATCCGCCGGGGCCACGCCCTGTTCGACCACGAGCTCGACATCCAGCCCGGCTGCCTTGGCCTGGGCCGCGTATCCCTCGGCGGCCTCCCTGGCGGCGGCGAAGAGTTTGTCGGTCACGATGTTGGTGTCCAGGTAGTCGCCGATATCCATGAAATCTTCGGCCACGGTCATGATGGTCGTCCTGGCCCCCTGCTGTTTGGCCAGGGCGATGGCCTTTTCGAGTACCGTTGCCGCGAACTTGGATCGATCCAAAGCCACCAGAATGTGCATGATCCCACCTCCTGTCGACGTTTCGTCGCCGGATGCCGCCGGCAACGCGCCTCTTGAAGCAAGGGCTGTGCCGGCGCGATTATCTCACCGGTAATACAAAGATTTTAATTTTCGTGAAAAAAAGCGCTTGACAGCGGCACGGCTTTCTTGCGCATAAATAGCGCCAGGAATCGGGTATTGCGCCAATCCCGCAAGACGGATTGGCCAGGAGGGGCCGCATGCTCAGCCTTTTTCGCCGGTCCGGCCGGGCCAAGCCTACCGAACGCTACCTCCGCGGACTCTCCGACTGGAGCATCCGCAAGAAGCTGCTCGTCTTCCTCATTCCCCCCGTGGTCGCCATCCTGGGGGCCACGGGCCTCATCCTCAACGTCTTTTCAAATGAATACATCGATATAGCTCTTGGACGCAGTTCGCTGACCCTGACCCTGGCCCAGGCCAGGGAAGTGGAACTGCTGCTGGCCGGCTGCCGCGAGGACATCATATCCCTGGCCAACCGGCCCATGACCCGGGAGCGCCTGCGCCATTTCATGGAGGCCTCCGCCGCGTCCCGGGGCATGCTCTATGCCGAGGCGGCCTATGTGGGCGACGGCCAGGAAAACCAGTACGCCGTGCTGGCCACGGGTGAGCGCCGGGTGGAGGAGGTGCCGCTGGAAGTGGTCCAGCAGGCGAAAAACGGCCCCCTGGTGGTGCCGCGCAAGGCCGTGTCCCTGCAACAGGGCCAGGTGGCCCTGTCCGATCTGGTGGATGTCTATTATCCGCCGACAAGTTTCGGATCGGGACCGCGCCAACGGGAATTGTCGGTATTGCGCCTGACCACGCCAGTTTCCGGAGAAAATGGCGCGATTGGCGGGTATTTGGTCCTGTCCCTCGACGCCCGCCGGTTGCGAAATGTTCTTTCTCTCTATAATTCCTCGCGATCGCCGCTTCTGGGCTACAACCGGACGGCGGAAAACCGGTCCAGCCTGTTTGTGGACGATCGCGGCTGGATCCTGTTCCAGTCGGAAAACATCGAGGACCCGGGCCAGCCCTTGTCCGTGGAGGGGATCAAGGCCGGCCTGTCCGGCGATCACGGCAAACCCGGCTACGACAATGCCTTTCGGCCCGGACCGCGCCACGAAAGCTACTGGCGCATGGTCACGGCCGTGCAGCAGGGGCAATCGGGCATGGAGCGGGGCGAACCGGATTTCGGGCCTTCCAAGATCGCGTCCAGCGAGGATTTCATCGGCTACGCGCCGGTGCGTTTCCTGGGATCGCCCGGCGAGGAGCCTGCGGTTGTCGGCGGCGTCATTTATATCGACCGCAGCCTGCTGCCCCGGGCGGCCGAGTTTGGCCAGTTCAACATCCTCTTCGTCACCACCCTTGGCGCGATCCTGACCATGGTGGTGCTCATCATCTTTCTGGGCCGCGTCATCACCAATCCCATCTTGCTCCTGGCCGACGAGGTGCGCGCCATGCGCCAGGAAGGCCGGCTCCACGAGATCGACCTGCCTGACAGCGATCTGGAGACGGCGACCCTCAAACGTGCCGCCAACAACCTGATTGCCGCCCTGCTCTCCAAGGAGATGGAGATCAAGGTCCGCGACGAACGGCTGCGTTCGGTCCGGGCCCGGGAACGGGCGCCCCTGGTCGTCCCGGCCTCCCGACGGGGACTGGAGGGCGAGGCCCTGGAAGATCTTGTGGGCGAAAGCGCGGCCATGGAGCGGCTGCTGTCCAGACTGCGCAAGACCGCCGCCACCGATGCCGACGTGCTGATTATCGGCGAAACCGGCACCGGCAAGGAGCTGACGGCCGAGGCCATCCACCGCCTGAGCCGGCGGGCGAACATGCCCTTCATTTCCATCAACTGCGGCGCGCTCGATGAAAACCTGCTCATGGATGCGCTCTTTGGCCATGTGAAGGGGGCTTTTTCCGAAGCCAAGACCGATCGGAAAGGGGCCTTTCTGGCGGCCGACGGCGGCACGCTGCTGCTCGACGAAATCGGCAACGCCTCGCCCCGGGTGCAGCAGGCCCTGCTGCGGGCGCTTTCCGTCCGGCGCATCAGCCCCCTGGGCAGCGACGAGGAAACCGCCTTCGACGCCCGGGTCATCGCGGCCACCAACGTCAATCTGAAGGACCTTGTCGCCACGGGGGAATTTCGCGAGGACCTGTACTACCGCCTCCAGGTCCTGTCCGTCTCCACGCCGCCCCTGCGCGAACGCCAGGAGGACATCCCGGTCCTGGCCGGGTATTTCCTCAAGATGGCGGCCCGGCGCATGGGCAAGGGCGGGGTGTCGCTGTCGCGCGGGGCGCTCGACAAGCTCCTGGCCCATGACTGGCCGGGCAACGTGCGGGAACTGAAAAACTGCATCATCCGGGCGGCGGCCCTGGCCGAGCGGGAACTGATCCTGGCCGAGGAAATCCATTTTGAGGACGAGCCGGTCCCGGACCACTCTGTCGATGCGCTCCCCGCCCTGCCGCCCGACGCCGCGCCCGAACCCGCCTCCCTGGAGGCCCCGCTTTCCGTGCGCCAGCGCAAGGCCCTGCGCGGCCTGCTCGACCGGGAATCCTTCTCCCGAAAGGATTACCAGGACGCCGGCGGCAGCGACGTGCCCCAGCGCACCGCCCAGCACGACCTGCAAGACCTCGTCAGCCGGGGGATTCTCCTCAAGGAAGGACGCGGCCCTGCCACCCGCTACCGGCTGGCCAACCGCCATGCGGGGACATGAGAGGAGTAAAGAGAAGATGAGGGAAGACGATAATAAGAGAAGAGAAGAACCGGGGCGCTGCCCCGGACCCCGCTGGGGGGAATGATTCCCCCCAGACCCCCCCAACGGAGAATCAGGCGGGGTAGGAAGAGAGGGCTTTTTCGGCGGCTATTTCGATTCCGAGTCGACGCCCATGGCCTTCCGGTGAACGGCAACACCGTGGAAAAGTTCTGGAAAGGGGAGCGCGAGGGGGAGAACCTCTTTCCAAGAGGTTTCCCCTTCGCATCTTTTCTCCTCTTTATCTCTTCTCCCCTCACTCCATCACATCCCCAGCCAACGGCCGGCGGCGACGAGGGCCATGCCCAGGGCCACGGGGCCGAAGAAGCCGCGGGTGCGCAGGGCCAGGGCGAAGGCGATCAGCCCGGCCCACAGGATCAGGTTGCCGGGGCCGGCGTCGAACCGGCCTTCGGGCCGCAGCAGGGCCACGGCGGAAAGCGCGGCCAGCACGGCGGCCGGCACATGGGCCAGGAAGCGGATGGCGGCCGGCGGCAGGGTCCGGCCGGCCAGAAAGAGCAACGGGCCGCTTCGCGTGGCATAGGTGACCGCCGCCATGGCGGCGATGGTCAGGAAGGCCGTCCGGTCATCCATCGTTCCACTCCAAATCCGCAGGCTGCGCCGGCCAGGCCGGCTCCGAGAGCCCCCGCGCCGCCCGCCCCGAAATGCGCGGCGGCCAGGGCCAGGGCCGCGCCGGCCACGGCCGCCGCCACGTGGGACCGGGCTTTGAGCTGCCCGGCCAGCAGGGCCAGAAACATTCCCGGCAGGGCGAAATCCAGGGCAAAGGCCCGGCCGTCGCCGAGCACGTCGCCAAGCACCACGCCAAGGGCCGTTCCGGCCACCCAGGCGGCCTGGGCCGCCACATTGATGGAAAGGGTCAGGGCCTTGTCGCGCTCGCCCCGGCCGAAGCGGGCGGCGTGCAGGGCAAAGGTCTCATCCGTCAGTTCGAAGGCAAAGGCCGCCAGTTCGCGTTTGCGCCAGCCGGAGAGCAGCGGGGCCATGGCGGCGGAAAAGAGCAGGTGGCGCAGGTTGACGGCAAAGGTCATGGCCACGAGGGAGAGGGCCGACGCGCCGGCGGCAAAAAGGCCCACGGCCACGAGCTGGGCCGAGCCGGCATAGACCAGAAGCGACATGGCCAGGACGTTGACGGCGCCAAGGCCCGCCTTGCCGGCGAGCACGCCGTAGGCCATGCCCACGGGCACGTAGCCCAGGGCGATGGGCAGGCTGCGGGCCAGGGCCTGCCGGGCCAGTCCGCCCGGCGGCGGGGCGGCGGTGCTGCCTCTTGCGGACATGGACGGCTCCTTTGCCTTGTCCAAAAAACGAAACCCGGCCACAGGGACCGGGAACCGTCAATTGCGGGCCGTGCGGCGACGGCCCGGCACTGTGCTATTCGTCGTCCTCGGGCGGGTCGGACTCCGGGCGGTCCTGCTTGCGGTCAAGCGTGATGGAGAAGGCGACGGAGTAGAAGTGGTGGAAGAAGTCCACGTATTCGACGTAGACGTCCTGGGGAACGGTCAGCATGGCCGGCGAGTAGTTGATGATGCCTTTGACGCCGGCTTCGATGAGGAAGTTGGCGGCGCGCTGGGCGCGGTTGACGGGCGTGGTGATGAGCCCGATCTCGATGCCCAGTTCCTTGACGGCATCCTTGAGGCGTCTGGTGCAGACGACTTCCAGGCCGGAGACTTCCTCGCCGATCTTGAAGGGGTCGCAGTCAAAGGCGCCGACGATGTCGAAGCCGCGAAACTTGAAGTCCTGGTGGCGCAGCAGCGCCTTGCCCAGGTTGCCGACGCCGACCAGGGCGCATTTCCAGACCCGGTCAACGCCAAGCGAGTGCTTGATGGAGTAGATGAGATCCTGGACGTGGTAGCCGACGCCACGGACGCCGAATTCGCCGAAATAGGCCAGATCTTTGCGTATCTGGGAGGGGTTGACGCTGCAGGTGCGGGCAAGCAGTTCCGACGAGACGACCTGGGAACCTTCCCGTTTGAGCGTCTCCAGCACTTGCACGTACATGGCCAGGCGCTTGATGGTGGCCTTTGGGATGTGTTCGCTTTTCAAGGCGGCATCCTTTGGTGCGTGCAGGTTGCGGGGTTGGAAAAAAAAAGGAGGCCGGGGCTCCCGGCCTCCTTTCGATCACAACGGAATTAGCCGGTGATGATCTTCGCGAACGGGTGGGCGAAGAGCAGGATCAGGCAGACGACCAGGGCGTAAATGGCCAGGGACTCGATGAAGGCCATGCCGAGGATCAGGGTGACGGTGATCTTGCCGCCGGCCTCGGGGTTACGGGCGGTGCCTTCGCAAGCGGCCTTCAGGCCCAGACCCTGACCGAGGCCGCAACCGGCGGCGGCCAGGCCCATGCCGATGGCGGTGGCCCAGGAGATGGTGCCGATGGCGCCCATGGCGCCGGCGGTGTCGGCGGCGAAAGCAACGGAAGCCAGAGCCAGCATGGCGGCGGTCGCGAAGATGGTCATGAAAGCCTTACGCATGTCGATCCTCCTGAAAACAGGTGTTAAAGTTACGGTCCGAAGGACCATTTTCCCCGATTCTAATGCGCGTGTTCCAGCGAGCCCTTGAGGTAGATCATGGCCAGCATGAAGAACACGAACGCCTGGATGCAGTCGGCCAGCGAGAACAGGAAGTACATCGGGAAGGTGCCGACCACGGGAGCCAGGGCGAAGAGCAGGACAAGGACGATTTCCTCGCCGCGCACGTTGCCGAAGAGACGCAGCGTGAGCGAAAGCGGCCGGGCGAGGTGCGAGATGATTTCGATGGGCAGCATCAGGGGAACCAGCCACCAGAACGGTCCCATGAAGTGCTTGATGTAGCCGGCGCCCCACATGCGGATGCCCCAGAAATTGTAGTAGACGAACACGGTCAGCGCCATGGCGGCGTTGGTGTTCACGTTGTTGGTCGGGGAATCGAGACCGGGAACCAGACCGATGAGGTTGCCGGTGATGATGAACAGGAACAGGGCGCACAGGAACGGAAAGATCTTGCGGCCTTTTTCGCCGATGTTCTCGACGACGAAGGATTCAAGTCCGCCTACGACGACCTCGAAAAAGTTTTGCAGACCGCTCGGCACCATGGCGAGTTTACGGGTGGCCAGCATGCCCAGGATGATGAGCAGCAGCATGGCGAACCAGGCGTAAATGACGTTGGTGTCGATGACCTGGGCGTGAAACACGTCGTTGAGCTTGTAAAGCCCAGCGCCCTTTGCGACCTCGTCGACGAGCAAAATCGGATGCGGCAACCCACCAGCCATGTCCCTATGCCTCCTTTCCCGTGAGCGTTTGGTGCGTCTTGGAGCCGGCGTGGCGCGCGACGCCCCAGACGAGGAAGTTAACCACCACCGTCGAAATGCCGGCTAAAAGCGGCAACGGCCGTGCCCCGAACCATACGATGCAGCCGAAAAGCACGACGCCGGTCAGGGCCAGCCGGAGGTAAAACCGGGCCAGCACGGCCGCCACGGCCTCGCGCTTGTTCTCAAATCCGGTGATCCGCTGGCCGAAGCGGGCCAGGGAACAAAAGTTGGCCGTGATGATCGCCGTCCCGGCCGCAAACGACCAGGCGGCGTCGGACAGGCCGGCAAACGGCAGGCAGGCGGCAAAAACCAGGATGGTCAGCACGAACTGGTTGCGGACGAGCTCGCGCACCTCGGGGTGGACGTACCCCCGGCGCAAAAGCCACCGGTCCAGCCGGTCCCTGCTATTTCGGAGCATTTCCGTCATCGTGGTCCTGTTCCTGCGCGTCGGCCTTTTGAATTTTTTTGACTTCCTGCACGACGTTTTTAAATCCAGCGGCGATGCCCAATATCAAAAACGTCAAAAGAAGCCAAGGTTTCGTATCCAGCCATCGGTCCAGCCACCAGCCGACCAAAAGCCCCACAAAGGTGGCGGAAACGAGGTTGAGCCCCACCACCGAAGCCGAGGCGATGGACTCGCGAACACTTTTGTCTTTTATAAGCTTGCCGAACACGAACTTCTCCCGCCTTGCGGCAGGCGTCGGGCCCGCCTGGGAATCAGGCCGGCCTGCCAACGCTCGTGCACAAGTTCACAAGTCGCGATGGCCTAGCACGCCTCCCCGACAAAAGTCAACGGGGACTCCCCATTTTCAGGCGTTTTCCCCGAGCCCCCGGCCGCCCGCCGCCGTCCGGCCCGGCGGGCCGATCCGGGCCGGTCCCAAGGACAGCCGGGCCTGCCCAAATCGCGCAGGCAGGCATTTTTATCACGCCAATCCATGACAACCGCCAAAGACTGGGGTATCACCCGGGATAGCGGAACTGCGCCTTTAAGCAAGGAGGATCGCATGAAACGTCTTCTGATTTTGTTGTCGGCCCTCGGACTGGTCCTGGCCGCCACCGCCGCCATGGCCCAAACCCAGATGTACTGCGTCAAACCCGACGGACTGCCTGTCGCGTCCATCATCATGCCCTACGGGGCCGGCCACGACCCCAGCGTCGTGTGCAACGCCGTGGCGCCCCAGTGCTACCTGACCTGCGGGGCGGTCCTGCACATCCAGTCCGGCGGCCCGGCCACCCCGCCCCCCAATGTCCCGGTCATCACCGTCACCCCGCAGATGCTGGCCAACATCGGCACCCACGCCGCCGAAACCCCCGAATTTTGCGCCAGGCAGTACCAGTCCTGCGTGGCCAAGTGCCGCGGCGACCGGGCCTGCGTCGGCTACTGCCAGTCCGTTCGCTCCGGCTGCGGCACCGGCGGCCGCCAGTAGAATTTAAGAACCGGGGCGCTGCCCCGGACCCCGTCGGGGGGGATCATCCCCCCCGAACCCCCTGAATGGGAAGAAGGGCGGCGTTCGCCCGCCGGTCCTGGCGAGAGCGAACGCCGCTCTTCCGCTGCCCTGCGTCGTCCCGCCGCCCTATTTCACTCCCGCCTCGCCAAGGGGTCCGGGGGGATTATCCCCCCGGCCGCCGGAGGCATCTTCCATGCTTCGCGTCCTGTTCCCCTCATCCCTTCTCCGGTGTGCGGATCATCTGGGTGAAGGCCAGGGAGACGGCGCCGAGGCCGACGCCGATGAAAAACGGGATCTTGTAGTCCACCATCCACAGGATGCCGCCGAGAACGGGCACGACCACGGCGGCGATATGGCTGATGGTAAAGCCCATGGCCATGCCGGAGGCCATGTCTTCGGGGGCGGCGATTTTCTGGTAGTAGGTGCGAACGCCCACGGAGAAGTTGAACAGCAGGAAATCGAGGACGTACATGACGCCGGCCACGATGTGGGAGTCGGTGTAGGCGTAGGTGAGAAAGACGAGAATCATGCCGGCGTATTCGATGGTCAGGAGATGGCGTTCGCCGAAGCGGTTGATGGCCCGGCCGATCATGGGATTGAAGAAGTAGTTGATGCTGTTGTTGACGACAAACAGGATGGTGATGGACTGGATGGAGTAGTCGAACTTCTTGACCAGCAGGTAGACGGCGAAGACGATAAATATCTGGCGTCTGGAGCCTTCCAGGAAAGTGAGCAGGTAGTAGAGCCAGTATTTGCGCCGCAGGTACATTTTCTTTTTCTGGGGCGGCGCATTGGTTTCGCAGGGCTTTTTAAAAAGTCCCCAGATGCCGGCCAGGGCCACGACCGCGCCCGTGGCGGCGAACATGCCTTTGTAGCCCATGCTGTCGGCCAGGAAATAGATGGCCACGCCGATGGCGATGTTGGCCAGCGCACCCACGGCCCGGATGCGCGAGAGCACCACCGGGGCCTCGAAGGTGTTGAAGTGCTGCAGGGTCAGCGACTGGTTGAGCGGCTCGTAGTAGTGAAAGCCCGTGGACATGATGAGCGTGGTGCAGGTCAGGCCCCAAAAGTCCGGGAAGTAGCCGGTCAGGCACAGCCCTGCGCCAAGGAGCAGCACGGACAGGGAGGCGGCCCGCTGTTCGGTAAAAACGAGCAGGACGTAGATGACGAGCATGGACAGAAAGCCCGGCACCTCGCGGATGGACTGGACGAAGCCGATCTGGTCGGCGTTTAGGCGGGCGGCCTCCACGGCGAAGTTGTTGATCAGCGTCTGCCAGGCTTGCAGGCCGGCCGTGGTGGCGATGGTGGAGACGAGCAGGAAAAACAGGATGTCGGCCCGTCCCGTGGCGCGAAGCGCGGTCCGGGTGAGGGCGTGTTCCGGCCGGGCCGGGTTGTCTCGGTGCTTCACGGAATGATGCTCGGTTTGTGGCGGTCGAGCCACAGTTGCAGGACCAGGAGCGTCCAGAGCTTTTTGCGGTGATCGGCCGCGCCGGACGTGTGTTCGGCCACGAGCCGGGTCACTTCCCGGGGATTGAAGATGCCCTGCTGCGTTAAATGGCGCCGGCCGAGCAGGGCGTCCACCTGGGGCCGCAACTGGCCGCGCAGCCAGGAGGCCGTGGGGATGAGGAAGCCGCGCTTGCCGCGCCCCAGGATCTCCTTGGGGAGCAGGGCGGCGGCGGCCTTTTTGAGCAGGTATTTGCGCTTGCTCCCGCGCAGCTTGTAGCGCGAGGGCAGGCGGCAGACGAATTCGGCCACGTCGCGGTCCAGAAACGGCGCGCGCACTTCCAGGCCGTGCATCATGGCGCAGCGGTCGACCTTCACCAGGATGTAGTCGAGCATGTACTGGCGGGCGAAGACGTAGCCGACGCGGGCCAGGGGATCGTCGGTGTCCGGGGTTTCGAACAGTTCCCGGGTCGGGGCGAACAGCGTTTCCCGGTCGAGCAGGCCCGGGGCCGGATCGCGCCACAGGCCGGCCTGGGCCTCGGCGGTGAAGGCCGAGAGCCAGGTCTGGACGCGAAGCCAGGGGGGAGCGGCCGCGCCGGCCAGGAAGGTGTCGGCCACGAACCGGGGATTTATGTAGCCGGCCGAGTGGGGCAGCATTTTCGTCAGCGGCTCGATGACGCGGCGGCGCAGAAACGGCGGCAGCCGGTCGTAGCCGGCGGCCAGCCTGAAGGCCGGAAAGTATTCGTAGCCGTAGAACAGTTCGTCCGGGCCGTCGCCGCCCAGGGCCACGGTGACGTTTTCCCGGGTCACCTGGGAGAGCAGATAGGTCGGCACGATGGACGGATCGGCCATGGGCTCGTCGAAACGGGCCACGATCTCGGGCAGAAGCGCGCCGCAGGCGTCGGCGGACAGGATGCGCTCGTGGTGGTCCGTGGCAAAGCGCGAGGCCACCAGCCGGGCGTAGCGCGATTCGTCGTAGGAGGCTTCGGAAAAGCCGATGCTGAACGTCTTGATGCGCGAAACCATGCCGGCCATGAGCGCGGCCACGGTGGAGGAATCGACGCCGCCGGAAAGAAAGACCCCGAGCGGCACGTCGGCCACCAGCCGGCGCTTGACGGCCTGGGCCAGGAGCAGGCGCAGCCGGTCGCAGAGTTCCTCTTCCGAGGCCTCCGGCTCGGGGCCGGGCGTCGGCATGTCCCAGTACGGGGCGACGGTCAGCGCGCCGTCCCGGAAAAGCAGGGAATGGCCGGGCCTGAGCTTGAAAACGTCCTTATAGATGGTCTGGGGCGTGGGGACGTATTCGTAGGCGGCAAACCGCATGAGGGCCGAAACCGGGGTTTCCAGGCGCAAAAACGGGAGTCTGCCCAGGGCCGTCAGTTCCGAGGCAAAGGCCAGGACGCCGTTTTGGATGGTGTAATAGAACGGCTTTTTGCCAAAGCGGTCCCTGGCGGCGAAAAGTGTCCGGGTTTTTTTATCCCACAGGGCGAAGGCGAACATGCCTTCCAGGGCGTCGAGTCCGGCCGGGCCGTCGAGGAGCCAGGCGGCCAGGATGGCCTCGGTGTCGGAATTGGTGCGGAAGCGAAAGCCCCGGGCCGCATATTTGGCCTTGAGTTCGCGGTAATTGTAGATTTCGCCGTTAAACGTGACCAGGGCCCGGCCGGCGGCATCGGCCATGGGCTGGGCTCCGGCGGACAGGTCGATGATGGACAGCCGCCTGTGGCCCAGGGCGGCCGGACCGTCGACGGCCAGCCCCTCGCCGTCGGGGCCGCGATGGGCCAGGGTCGTGGTCATGGCCGACAGCCACGACAGGCGCTCGGCCTCGGGCGGCAGGCCGCCCGCATCCGGCATGACGAATCCGGCGATGCCGCACATGTCAGCGCCGTCCCTTGCCGGGCATGGCGGCGAAAAAGCCGAGGATGGCCCGGGTATTGGCCTCGGGGTCGAACATGGCGGCCACCCGGTCCCGGCCGGCCGCGGCCATGGCCAGGGCGGCGTCGCGGTCGGCGGCCAGGGCCATGACGGCGTCGGCCAGGGCTTCGGGATCGCGCTGGCGGATAAGCCGGCCGGTGACGCCGTCTTCGATCACCTCGGGGATGCCGCAGACGTCGGTGGCCACCACCGGGATGCGGTGGGCCAGGGCCTCCATGATGACGTTGGGGATGCCGTCTCGATCGCCCGAAGGATGGACCACGCTTGGCATGACGAAGATGTCGCTGGCGGCGTAGAGTTCGCCCATGCGGTCGTGGCTGACGAACCCGGGCAGGAAGACCCGGGCGCGCAGGCCGTGGATGCGGATGCGGCGGCGGATGACGGCCGTGGGCCAGGGCAGTCCCGCGCCCACCAGGGTGAGCTGGAAGGGGAAGCCCCGGCGGGCCAGGATGGAGCAGGCGTCGATGAGGACGTCAAAACCCTTGGTGCGGCAAAACCGGCCCACGGCCAGCAGCCGGTAGGGCGGCTCCATATGGACCGGGGAGGCGCCGCGTCCGGCGAGCGTCAGGCTGTTGTAGATCTGGCGGATCTTCCCGGCCGCCCCGGGCAGGGTGTCGGCAAGGTAGGCGATGTTGGCCTTGTTGTTGGTGTGGATGGCTGTTGCGGCGCGCATCTTGTCGGGCAGCGCCCCGTCCTGGGGATAGATGTCGCCGGCCCGGGCGGAAAAGGAAAAGGGGATGCCGGACAGGCGCGAGGCCACCCAGGCGGCCGTGGCCGGACCGTTGGCCCAGCCGGCGTGGATATGCTCGATGCCGTCGGCCAGGAACTTCCGGGCCAGGGCAAAGCCGGCGCACATGGCGAAGACGTTTTCGCCGGCCACTTCCAGGCAGCTCCAGCGCCGCCAGGGGACGGTTCCCAGGATGCGGGCGGTTTCCACCGGCTTTGCCAGCGCCCACCAGGCCATGTCGGCCAGGATGCGGGGGATGGCTCCGGCCCCGAGGCGCGAAACCGTGGGGGAAACCCGGCGCATCTGTTCGGACAGGTTCCTGCCGGCCTCGCCGTAGAGCGCATAGACGCGAAAGGGCATGCCGGCGGACCTGGCGTTTTCCACTTCCCGGAAAATGAAGGTTTCCGAAGGCAGCGGGTACCACAGCAGGATATAGGCGGTTTTGGGAAGACTCAAATTGTTTGCTCGCCGGATGGATGTAGGCTTGGCGTTTTGGGGCAACGGCGGCTATGTAGTCCAGGGAGGCGCGGCCTGTAAAGCCATGGGACGGCCGGCGCAAACCCTTGCGCCAGAACCGGCGAAGGGCTAAGGATTCGATAGGGGAGCCCAAGCCGACGGTCCCCGGGGCGGATTACGGCGGTTTTGACACTTTTACGACCCTTACGGGCAAAGGGCACTCGAGGGCGGCCATGGCGCAAACCAATATTTTGCTGGAGACCGGGACCAACGAGCTTGAGATCATCGAGTTCTACATCGATGAGGCGACCGAGCCGGGCGTCAAGCCGTATCGGGCGTACTACGGCGTCAATGTGGCCAAGGTGCTGGAGATCATCCGCCTGCCCAAGGTGACGGGCATGCCCCAGACGCCGCACCCCTGCGTGATCGGCACGTTCAACCTGCGTTCGCGGGTCATCCCGCTGATCGATCTGAGCCTGTGGCTGGGCAAGCCCATGGCCCGGGACGAGAACACCAAGGTCATCGTCTCGGAATTCAACAAGGTGATAAACGCCTTCATGGTGTCGGGCGTCACCCGCATCCACCGCCTGAGCTGGTCGGAGATCGAACCGCCTTCGGGCTACGTGACGACCTTTGCGGCCAACAACTTCACCGGCGTGATCAAATTTCCGGACCACATCGTGCTCCTGCTCGACATGGAGCAGATCATCTGGGACCTCAACCCCGCCCTGGCCATGAAGACCCATCGGGAGGGCAAAGCCTCCATTCCCGAGCCCGACCGCTCCGCCTACAAAACGCTGATTATCGACGATTCCAGCTCCATCCGCCGGCTGATCGCCACCTACCTGGAAAAGGACGGCTTCGAGGTCATCCAGGACGTCAACGGCCAGAACGCCTGGGACCGGCTGCTCGAATGGAAGGCGGCCCATGTGCGCGGCGAAAGCTCCCTGACCAGCCACGTCAACCTCATCGTGACCGACATCGAAATGCCCTCCATGGACGGCCACACCCTGTGCAAGAACATCAAGGACGATCCGGTCCTCAAGGAACTGCCGGTGGTGCTTTTCTCCTCGCTCATCAATGACCAGCTCTACCACAAGGGGCTGTCCGTCGGGGCCGACGACCAGGTGACCAAGCCCGAAGTGGGCACGCTGGCCGAACGGGCGCGCAAGCTCATCGAGTCGCGGCGCTAGGGCCCGTTCCCCATTGTTGACGCGAAGGGGAACGGAAGGCGGCCTCCGGCGGCCGGGGGGAATCATTCCCCCCGGACCCCCTGGATAGGGGGAGCGAATGGGCGGGAAGGGACGACGGATGGGCGCGGAAGAACACCGTGAAGAGACTTGGCCTGGCTGTTCCGTGAACGCCCCCGGACCCCCTGGATAAAGGGGGATGGCTCGGCCCTTACCCTGCCTTTCCGTCCGGGAGGGTCCGGGAGGGGATGATCCCCTCCCGGCCGCCGGAGGCAGTATTTTCCGGAAATCTCAAGGGCGGACGGAGAGTTCCCATGCGCATGCTGCTCGTTGCCCGTACGGGGCGGGCGAGGGACCGATTCGTCGAGGAACTGGGACGCCTCGGGGCCGCATACGACGTGGCGGCGACGCCCGGGGAGCTGGCGGAATGCGTCCGGTGCGGCCGGTTCAGCGGCGTGCTGTTCGACGTGCCCACGCTTCTTCGGGAAAAGGCCTTTGACAAGCGGCTTCTGCACGCGCTGGCGGAAATCTACCCGTCGGCGCGCCTCAAATACGATGCGGCCACGGATTGCGTCCATGCCCTGGGGGCCGGAGCCGGACCGGCGTCGCGGGACGGACTTTCGGTCTTTGTGGCGGCCTGCCGGGATTTCCTGCCGCGCCGCCTGCGCCGCGGCGCGCGGGTCGACGTCCATCTGCCGGTCGTATTGCGGCCTGCGCTCCCGGACGGCCAGGGAGAGGGCGAACGCACCTGCACCCTCAATATCTCGTTTTCAGGCTGTTTCGTCTTCAGCGTCGGCGAGTGGGCCGTCGGCGACCCCTGCCGGGTGGAGTTCCCCGGGGTGGCCGACGGCCGGCTGGGCGCCCGGGTGGCCTGGCGCGAGCCCTGGGGGCGGCGGCGGGCCATTCCGGGCATCGGGCTGGCGTTTTTGGAGATGCCCCGGGCTTTTGCCGAGGAGCTGGGACGTTTGGGCTGCGTGGCGGACGAATTGGAGGTTGCGTCGCCGGCAAAAGGGCTTTAGGAAGCGCTTTCGCGGAGGGATGGCCGAGCGGTTTAAGGCGGTGGTCTTGAAAACCACTGGCGGGGCGACCCGTCCGGGGGTTCGAATCCCTCTCCCTCCGCCAACAGGGCACCCGCCCTCCCGGCGTCGGAGGCGCACCCAACACCCATGGCACGCATTCTCTACGGCGTACACGGCACCCAGCACGGCCACGCCATCCGGGCCCTGATCCTGGCCCGGCATCTGGCCTCGCTTGGCCACGAGTTCCTGTTCGTTTCCAGCGAGGAGGGGGCCGGGTTGCTTGCGCGCGAGTTCCGGGTGGAGCGGTTTGAAAACCCCGGCACGCGCTATAAAAACCAGCGCCTGGACACCCCGGCCACTCTGAAACTGGCGGCCCGCACCCTGGCCCGGCGCGGTTCGGAACTGGCCCGGCTGGACCGGCTGATCGCCGATTTCCGCCCGGACGCCGCCATTGCCGACTACGAATATTTCGTGCCCATCGCCGCCCGCCGCGCCGGCATCCCGTGTCTGTCCATCGACCACCAGCACGTCATTTCCTGTTGCGACCACGACGTGCCCTGGCGGCTTCTGCCCGACTACTGGGGCATCCGCGCCTCGATCCGGTTTCTGTTTTCCGCCTGCACCGACTATCTGGCCATCTCCTTTTTCCAGCCCCCGGCCAAGCCCGGGGCCAGGGCCCGGGTGGCCCCGGCCATCCTGCGCCAGAGCGTCGTCGACCGCACGCCGTCTGCCGGGGACCACATCCTGGTCTACCAGAGCTGCGGCATCTGCGACGCCTTTGCCCCCTACCTGCGCACCATTGACCGGGAATTCCGGGTCTACGGCTACAAGATGGACAAGGTGGACGGCAATCTGACCTTCCGCTCGTACGCCGAAGAGGGCTTTCTCGACGATCTGGCCTCGTGCGCCTACGTGGTCTGCGGCGGCAGCCACAACCTGATGAGCGAGGCCCTGCACTACGGCAAGCCGGTGCTGTCGTTTCCCGTGGCCGGAGCCTTCGAGCAGCAGCTCAACGCCCTGTATCTGGAGCGGCTGGGCTACGGAAGAAAGGCCGATATGGACCATCTTGCGCCGAATCTGTTGCCGGATTTTGAAAGAGCCCTGCCGGCCATGCGCCAACGCATCGCCGGGGGCCGGTTTTGCGGCAACGGCGAGGTGTTCGGCCTGATTGCGGCCTTCCTGCGCGACGGCCGGCTGCCGGGCCGGTCGTGATCCCGCGTTTGCCGCTGGCGTATTGCGCCGGCTTTTTTTAAGGTGCCCGGGTCCCATCCCCGACTTCAAGGAGAATCGCCATGCGACGTATTCTGGTCCTGGCGGCGTGTGCCGCCGTGTTGTGTCTGGCGGCCGCTGCGGCCGGCGCGGCCGACAAGCCCCTGACCCTCGGCCTGCTGCTGGTCGGCCCCTACAACGACAAGGGCTACAGCCAGGCCCAGTATGAGGGCGGCAAATACGTCGAGGCCCATCTGGCCGGTTCGAAAATGCTCTATCTCGACAAGGTCAACCCGGCCGACCGTCCGGGCGTGACCATCCCGCAGCTCGTGGACGATCTGGCGGCCAAGGGGGCCACGCTGATCCTGGCCGGCTCCGACGACATGAAGGACGGCATCCGCGAGGCGGCCGAACAGCACCCCGACCTGACCTTCGTGCACATTTCCGGCGACGACGTGCTGACGGGCAAGGCTCCGAAAAATCTCGGCAACGTCTTCTCCAAGATGGAATACGCCAAGATGATGGCCGGCTTTTCGGCGGCCATGACCACCAAGACCGGCAAGATTGGCTTCCTGGGGCCGCTGATCAACGACGAGACCCGCCGTCTGGCCAACGCCGCCTTTCTCGGCGCGCGCCATGCCTGGGTCAACGTGCGCGGCAGGAAGGCCGAGGACCTGACCTTCAAGGTGAGCTGGATCGGCTTCTGGTTCAACATCCCGGGCGTCACCTCCGACCCCAACCAGGTGGCCGGCTCCTTTTTCGACCAGGGCTTCGACGTGGTCGTCTCCGGCATCGACACCCCCGAGGCCCTGACCGTGGCCGGGGCCCGGCGCAAGGCCGGCGCGGACGTCCACGCCCTGCCCTACGACTTCAGGCAGGCCTGCCAGGGCGCGCCCGAAGCCTGCCTGGGCGTGCCGTATTTCAACTGGGGCCCGCCGCTTCTGGCCATAGCCAGGGCTGTGGCCGCCGGGACCTACAAGCCGGCCTTCGAGTGGCTTTCGCCCGATTTCGCGGCCTTAAACGACCCGGACAAGAGCCCGATCGGCTTTACGGAAGGCGACGCCCTGTCGCCGGAAGCCAGAAAGGCCCTGGCCGGCTTCGTGGCCGATCTGGGCTCGGGCAAGGCCAACCTGTATGCCGGCCCTCTGGAATACCAGGACGGTTCGGTCTTCGTGCGGCCCGGCCAGACCGCTGCCGACAAGGACATCTGGTTTTGCCCGCAGCTTCTGCGCGGCATGGAGGGGGCCAGCGCCTCCAAGTAGGAGGGGCTGGTCCGAAGGCGCCCGTGGACGTCGTCCTGTCCCACATCGTCAAGCGGTTCGGCCACGTCCTCGCCAGCGACGACGTGACCATTCGTCTCGAGGCGGGCCGCATCCACGGCATCCTGGGCGAGAACGGGGCCGGGAAATCCACGCTGATGCGCATGCTGTGCGGCGTCCTGGCCCCGGACGCCGGCGCGGTCGTCGTCAACGGCCGCGCCTACGACCGGTTGAGCCCGGAAATGGCCTCGGGCCTCGGCATCGGCATGCTGACCCAGGACCCGCTGGATTTCCCGCCGCTTCGGGTCTGGGAGAACTTCGCCCTGGGCGGGGGGCCGGTGCTGCGCCGGGCCGAGGCCCGGGAGCGGCTGGCCGAGGCCTGCGGCCGCATGGGTTTTTGCCTGTTTCCGGACCTGCCTGTTTCGAGCCTCACCGTGGCCGAGCGCCAGCAGCTCGAACTGGCCCGGCTGTTTGACCGCGACGTGCGCCTGCTGATCCTCGACGAGCCGACCACCGGCATCTCCCCGGCCCAGAAGGAAGCCTTGTTTACGGTCCTGCGCGGGTTCGTCGCCGGCGGCGACCGGCAGGTGGCCCTGGTCACCCACAAGCTGGCCGAGGCCCGGGAGCTGTGCGATCAGGTCAGCGTCCTGCGCCAGGGCCGGCTGGCCGGCGCGTTTGCCGCCCCCCTGGACACGCCGGCCATCCTGGCCACCATGTTCGGCGCGGACATGGCCGGGGACGCCTCGGCCGCGCCGCCGTCGCCGCCGGCGGCATCCGGCGGCGGGGCCGTGCTGCTGCGCCTGCACGAGGCGGTGGTGGCCGATGAGAAGACCGTGCTCGATCCCTTGTCCCTGGCCGTGCGGCCGGGCGAAATCGTGGGGCTGGCCGGCATTTCCGGCGGCGGCCAGGAGGCGTTCCTGCGGGGGCTGGCCGGCATCGCCCCGGTGGTTGCCGGACAGTTGTCCGTGGCCGGCGAGGAACTGGCCGGCCGGGCGGCCACGCGGTTTTTGCGGGCCGGCGTGCATTATCTGCCGGCCTCGCGCATGGAGGAGGGGCTTTTCCCGGGGCTGTCGCTGCTCGACCATGTCCGGCTGGCCTTTCCGGACAAACGCGGCGAGGCGGGGGCGGTTTTCGCCTCGCGCTGCGTGGGCCGTTTCCGCCTGACCAACGCCCCGGCCGTCAAGGCGGCCTCCCTTTCCGGCGGCAACCAGCAGCGGCTGCTCCTGTCGCTTATTCCCGACGACACGAGGCTTCTTTTGGCCGACAATCCCACCCGCGGCCTGGACGCCGCCTCCATCGCCCAGATCTGGGACCATTTTCGCGACCGGGCGGCGGCCGGGGCGGCGGTGGTCTTTTTCTCCGAAGACCTCGACGAATTGCTGGCCCACGCCGGCCGGGTGCTGGTGTTCTACAACCGGGCCATGGCCGCCGACCTGCCGGCCGCCGGCCTGGACGCCGGCCTTGTCGGCGACCTCATGACCGGCCGGGCCGCGCCCGGGGTGGTCCGGCCATGATCGCCGGCCGCGCCGCGCCGCTTGTGCGGGCCGCCCTTGTCCTGGCCCTGGCCCTGGGCGTCACGCTGGCCATCGTCTTTGCCGCCGGCGCGCCGCCGTTTGACACCCTGGCCGTCATGGCCAAGGGCGGTCTCGGTTCCCGGACGGCCCTTTTGCGCACGCTTTCGGCCCTGGCCCCGCTGCTGTTGTGCGGGTCGGCGCTGTGCGTCACCTTTGCCGTCAACCTCTGGAACATCGGCGTGGAAGGCCAGATCACCATGGGCGCGGTTTTTGGCTTGTCGCTGCTTCGCGCCGTGGACCCGGCCGGAGCACTGCCGCCCGATGCGGCCGTGGCCGGGTCGCTGGTTGCGGCCATGGCCGGCGGCGCGGCCTGGGCGCTCATTGCCGGGGTGCTGCGCACCCACGGCCGGGTGCACGAGATTTTTTCCGGCCTGGGGCTCAATTTCGTGGCCATGGGCATTTCCCTGTGGCTCATCCTCGGGCCGTGGAAGCGGCCGGGCATGGCCTCCATGAGCGGCACCGAACCGTTGGCCAACGCGCTCTGGCTGCCGGCTCTTTTCGGCCGGCCCATGAGCCTGTGGGGGCTGATCCTGGCCCTGGCCGCCTACGGTTTTGCCGTCTGGCTGCTTGGCCGCACCTTTTTCGGCCTGACGCTCTCGGCCGTGCGCCAGAACGCCATGGCCGCCGAACGTCTGGGGCTGCGTCCCAAACGGCGCATGCTGGCCGCCATGGGCATTTGCGGGGCATTGGCCGGGCTTTGCGGCGGCGTCCTCGTCACCGGGCTCTACCATCGCCTGATCCCGTCGATTTCCGGCAACTACGGCTACACCGCCATCCTGGCCGTGCTGCTGGCCTCGGGGAGTCTGCCGTTTTTGCCGCTGGCCTGTCTGTTTTTCGCCGTGCTGACCGTGGGCTCCATCCAACTGCCGCTGGAACTGTCGCTCGACTCCTCCCTGGCCGGGGTCATCCAGGGCGTGCTGGTGCTGACGCTTTTTGCCGCCAGAAGGCTGTGGCCGGCGGCCGGTCCCAAGGGGGGCGCATGAGCCTTGACTATCCGGCCGCCCTGCTTGGCGCGGTGCTGTTTGCCGCCGCGCCGCTGATTCTGGCCGCTCTTGGCGAAACGATTTCCGAGCGCGGCGGGGTCATCAACCTGTCCATGGACGGCACGGTGCTGCTGGCGGCCATGGTCGCCTTTGCCGCGGCCCGGGCCTCGGGCGATCCGTATGCGGGGCTGGCGGCCGGGGCGGCGGCCGGGGCGGCGGTGGCCGGGGTGCTGGCCTTTTTCGGGGCGGCGCTGGGGGCTTCCGAGCTGGCTGTCGGCTTTGTGCTGACGCTTTTCTGCCGGGAACTGGCCTATTTCGTCGGCCACGGGCAGGCCCGCCAGCCCGGGCCGGATCTTGGCGTGTTTTCCGTGCCCGGGCTTTCCGATCTGCCGCTTGTCGGCCCGGCGCTGTTTCGCCAGAGCCCGGTGGTGCTGCTGAGCCTTCTGGCCGTGGCCGCTGTCTGGTTTTTCCTCATGCGCACCCGGGCCGGGCTGGTGCTGCGGGCGGTCGGGGAGTCGCCGGGCGCGGCCGCGGCCCGGGGCATTGCCGTCGCCCGGGTGCGGGTCTTGTGCTGTCTGGCCGGCGGGGCGCTGGCCGGCTGCGCCGGGGCCTTTTATTCGCTGGCGGTCAAGCCGGGCTGGGGCCATCCCCAGGGCTGCGAGGGGGCCGGCTGGATCGCCCTGGCCATCGTCATCTTCGGCGGCTGGAAGCCGGCCCGGGTAGCGTTCGGGGCGCTTTTTTTCGCGGCCATCCAGGTGGCGGGCATCGCTTTGCAGGACGTCCTGCCCGGATTGTCGGGCACGCTGTTCCAGATCGCCCCGTTTCCGGTCATGATCGCCACGCTGCTGGTGGTCAACCTGCGCCGTTCGGCCGCCTTTCGCGAGGCGGCCCGGCGTCTGCCGCTTTTGGGCCGGCTGATGCCCCGCACGGCCGGCGGCGCGCCCGGGGCCGTGGCCGGGGCTCTGGACCGGGGCTTTTGATTCTTGCGCCGGGCTGCCCGGTTGCCACCACAGGGCATTTGCGGTAACGCAACGCCAAGTCGCAATCAGAGCGGCCGAAATAACCGCCAAATGGACCGGAGCGCCATGAGAAAACGACCGCTTACCCCGGAGACGTATTATCGCCTGCCCTGGAATCTGGCCGACAATGCCATTACGTGGCTTGAACCGACCACGAAATGCAATTTGTACTGCGAGGGGTGTTACCGCGAAAACGACCCCGACGGCCACAGGCCACTTGCAGACGTCATCCGCGAACTGGAGACGGTCAGGCAGCTCCGGCGCACCGACGGCATTTCCATTGCCGGCGGCGAACCGCTGATTTATCCCGACATCGTGCCCCTGGTGCGCTACGTGGCGGCCCAGGGCTGGAAGCCCATCATCAATTCCAACGGGCAGGCGCTTACCCCCGAACTGGTGCGCGAACTGACCGCCGCCGGTCTGGTCGGGTTCACCATGCATGTGGACTCCCACCAGAAGCGGCCCGGTTGGAAAGGGGCCGGCGAAAAGGAGCTGTGCGAGCTGCGCCTGAAGCTGGCCGGGATGATCCGCGAGCACAGCCAGGGCAGGGTGTCCTGCGCGTTTAACGCCACCATCTACCGCGACACCCTGGCCGACATCCCCATGCTGACCAGATGGGCCCACGAGCACATCGACCTCGTGCAGACCATGGTCTACATCCTGTTCCGCTCGGCCCGCAAAAAGAACAATTTCGACGTGTTCGTCCACGGCAAGCCCGTTGACGTGGGCAATCTCGTCTACCAGCTCGATCACCAGGAAGGCCACCAGGACCTCGTTTCCCAGGAGATCGCCGACGCCATCCGGCTGGCCTACCCGGAGCACGAGCCCTGCGCCTATTTAAACGGCACCGAGGATCCGCGGTCCATGAAATGGCTGCTGACCCTGCGCGCCGGCACTGCCGACGAAATTCTCGGCTACTTTGACGCCAAATTCGCCGAGGCCATGCAAAGCCTCCACCACCTCTTTTTCGGCGCCTATCTGGCCTACACCCGGCCGTGCTGGACGAGCTGGCTGCAGAAGGCCTTTTTCCTGGCCCCGTTCAACAAGAGCCTGCGCCGGATTTTCGGCCGGCTGCTGACCCGGCCGAAGCTCTGGAAAAAGCCGGTGCACATCCAGTCGATCATGGTCATCCAGCCCTGCGACCTTTTTGACGACGGCCGCCAGAACATGTGCGACGGCTGCCCCGACGCCATTCTCCACGACGGCAAGATGGTCTGGAGCTGCCGGGTGGACGAGCTCGAGAAGTTCGGCGGATTTATCCAGTGCGCCCCGCGTGGCTGCGCCTGCGGCAATACGGAGGCCCAAACGCCGGAAGCGGCGTCCGCCCCGGCTCCCGGGCCGGCCCCTGTCGCCGCACCGGAACCCGCCGTCGCGCCTGCGCCGCAGCCTGAACCCGTTTCGGCCCCCGAACCGGCTCCTGCTGCGCAGCCTGAACCGACGCCCGCGCCCGCGCCGCAGCCGGAATCCGCGAAGGAGTCCGGGGCGGCCCCGACTCCCGCGCCGCAACCTGTGCCGGAACCGGCCCCTGTCTCCGAACCGGAGCCTGTCAAGGAACCCGAACCCGCGCCGGAACCTGCTCCGGCTCCCGAATCGGAACCGGCGTCCGTGCCCGCCCCGCGCCAGGACACCGCGCCGGCCGCCAAAGGCATCAGCGACCCGGTCGTTAAAATCGATCTGCCCCCGGCTGTGGCCGCACCCGCCCCGGCCGCACCCGCGCCCCGGCCCGAACCGGCGCCGGCCCCTGTCGCCGCATCGGAGCCTGCCGTCGCGCCCGCGCCGCAGCCAGAACCCGTGCCGGAGCCCGCGCCGGCCCCGCAGCCGGCTCCGGAGCCCGCCCCGGCTGCGGCCCCTGTTGCCGCGCCCGCCGCAGCCGTCAAACCGGCCAAGCCGGCCAAAGCCGCCAAAGCCGCCAAAACCGCCAAGCCGGCCAAGGCCGCCGACGATGCGACCAAGGTCGCACCGGCCAAGAAAACCGGCAAATCCGCCAAAAAGAAATCCAAGGCCCGCTAAAGGCCAATCCGTCCATCCCTCCCGGGCCCCCCCCCCCCCCGCGCGGGGGGGGGGGGGCCCCCCCCCCCCCCCACACCCCCCCCAAAAACCAACAACCCCCCCCCCCCCCCCCCCCCCCCCCCCACCCCCCCCCCC
>Ga0074195_1001891_pt1 | contig 26354 bp, 24 predicted proteins | sample EPASupsiteHSE623_FD_64525 | JGI IMG/M metagenome (GOLD analysis project Ga0074195, IMG submission 64525) | Bioremediated contaminated groundwater from EPA Superfund site, New Mexico - Sample HSE6-23 | ecosystem: Environmental > Aquatic > Deep subsurface > Groundwater > Contaminated ... | reverse complement strand
GTTCTTTCGCAAGGTGTTGATTTCACCGTTGTGAGAAATCATCCGGAAGGGCTGGGCGAGAGGCCAGGAGGGGAAGGTGTTGGTGCTATAGCGCTGGTGGACAACGGCGAAGCCGCTCTCGAAGCGGGCATTGCCGAGGTCGGGATAGAACGAGGCGAATTGCGAGGCCACGAACATCCCTTTGTAGACGATGGTGCGGGAAGAAAGCGAGGGAATGTAAACGTCGTTCAGCGTGAATCCGGCCTTTTTCGCCTCGCTTTCAATGATTTTTCGGGCGATGTAAAGCCGGCGCTCGAGGGCTTCGCCCACGAGCAAAGAACCGTCGGCTTTCCTGATGACAAAAGCGATGTGGCAAATCCTTGGCAAGCTCTTCCCGGCCCGCTCGCCCAGCACTTGAGGGAGGAGGGGCACATCCCTCCACGAAAGGATTTCCAGCCCTTCCTTGGCCGCAGCGGCGGTGACAAGGGCTTTCGCGGCGATGAAAGGGAGGGGTTGGTTTGGTAGGAAAAAAACGCCGATTCCGTAGGGCAAGCCGTCGAAGCCGGCCTTGGTCGGGATGGCCGGCGTTGCGGGGCAGGCCGCCGCGATCTCGGGGCCGATGCCCATCTCTTCCCTGAAAAAGCGATCGGGAATCTGGCAGAGAATGCCCGCTCCGTCTCCCGTCTTCTTGTCCCCGCCCACGGCGCCTCGGTGTTCGAGATTGCGCAGGACGGTGAGGGCGTCTTCGACGATGGCGTGGCTGGGCCGGCCGCGCAGATCGGCGATGATGCCGAGGCCGCAGGCGTCCCTTTCGCTGGCTGAATCATAGAGCCCCGCGGCGGCCGGCAAGCCTGGCTTCCCCTCACTCAATGCGGTCTTGGGATAATTATGCCAAGCATTTGCATAATTATCCAACATTCGCTTTTCCATATGTAACTGCCGATAGTAACTCCCCGCTTCGGGGAATGCAAGAGGTCGACTAGACGACTTTTCCCAGCTCCCGATGATGAATGGTGAAATCGATGTCCGCCTCGCGCAATGCTTTTGCCACGGTTTCCACGACCGCCACGGACCTGTGTTGGCCACCGGTGCAGCCTATGGCGATCTTCAGCGATTTTTTCCCCTGCTCGCCGAATGAGTGTTCCATCGCGCGGACGAGCGTCGCCAAGGACGCCGCGAAAGCCTCGGTGCCTGGATCTTTGAACACATGGGCCGCGCAGGGGGCGTCCTTGCCGGTCATGTGGCAGAGAGATGGCACATAGTAGGGATTGGGTAAAAAGCGCGCGTCGACCACGAGATTGGCCTCGATCGTTCCAAATTTGAAGCCGAAGGACCAGAGTTCGACGGTCGGCTTTTCGCCGCATTCGATGGGTTCCAGGTTCATATGCGAATACTCCAGATGTGCTGTCTAGGGGAGGCGCTGAGGCGCGCTTAGGGGGATGCGCACCAGGAAGGTCGAGCCCCGCCCCTGTTCGCTCGAGACGCTGATCGATCCATCGAAAAGGGAAATGATGTCCTTGGCGATGGCGAGTCCCAAGCCGCTGCCTCCGGTTTGGGAGCCCCGCGACTGGTCGACCCTGTAGAAACGCTCGAAAATTTTATCGAGATCATCGGGCCCTATGCCGATTCCATTGTCGCGCACGGTGATGAGGAGTTCGTTCTCGTCGTTGCTCGCTTCGAGAAATATCGTCCCTCCCTCCTGCGTGTATTTGATCGCGTTCTCCACGAGATTGTGGATGGCGTGAAAGAGCCAGGTCTCGTCGCCCTTGATCGCGGGGGAATCCAGCGCTATCGACGTTTCGAGGGTCTGCGCTTTCTTCTCCGCGAGGGGGCGCAATACGGTGATCACCTGGCCAAGCACCTTGGCCACATCGATGGGGTCAGGCTCCTCGGTGAAGATCTTGTTCTCCATCTTGGAAAGAAGCAGGAGCTCGGAAATCAACTTCTTGAGGCGTTCGGTTTCGATTTCCAGGATTTCCAGGCTTCTGCTTTTATCGTCGGGAGGAAGATTGTCGTACATTCTCAGCATCTCTATGAAACCCGAAATGAGGGTAAGCGGAGTCCTGAATTCATGGGATACGGTGGCCACGAAGTCCTTCCGGATGCTTTCCACACGCTTTTTTTCCGTTATGTCTTTGACGATGGCCAGCATCCCAATCGGCGATTTCTTTCCGTACTTGCTCAGCACGCGCGAGATGCTGACCTGAATATCGGCGCCATTTCCGTTTTTTGCCTCAAATGTCTTTTGGGCGTCGGAGCCGGTGGCGAGCTTGCATTCGGACAAGATCTTTTCCGTCACAACGTTGCGCGATTCACTGCCATCGCCGAAGAGACAGGAGGCATCGATATCGAGCAAGTCTTCGGCGCTCTTGTTGAACAGCACGATCCTCCCCTCAGTGTCGGTGAGGAAAAAGCCGTCCTCCATGGACGAGAAAACGGAGTTGATGTAGTTGTTGCGTTCGTTGTTCCGCTTCGTCATTTCCTCGAGCTGAAGCTGGAGCGCCTCGCATCGATCGCGCCAATCCCCGAGAGACCCCGCTTCATGGGCGGCTTCGCCCTGGGATCCCGAAAAAAATTTTCCTTTCATGAGTTGGCTTTGAGCCCGAACCCCCGCACCGTATCAATGTATCCCTCCGCGCGGGGGCATTCTCCCAGCTTTTTGCGCAGATTCCGCAAATGCACATCGAGCGAGCGGCCCTCTACCGTCTCGGATCCCAGCGCGAGGGATTCCATGAGCTCCTTTTTCCCGATAACCTTATCGACGTTGCGCGCAAGAATCACGAGCAGGGAAAACTCGGTGGGTGACAATAGGATCCTCTCCCCCTTTTTTACAACGGTGAAGCCTTCCACGTTTATCGCGAGGTCTTGGAGGCGAAGGTCGATCGCCTGGGCGGCTAGCGGGCCATCTTGACTGGAGCGGCGCAGCACCGCTTCGATGCGCGCGAAAAGCTCGCGCAACCCGAAGGGTTTCGTGATGTAGTCATCGGCGCCCAGTCCCAAGCCGATGACCTTGTCGCTTTCCTCGCTCTTGGCGGTGAGGAATATGATGGGAATCCGCCTTGTCTTTTCGTCCTGCTTGAGCGTCCTGCATGTCTCGATGCCGCTCATTCCCGGAAGCATGGAATCCAGGAGTATCAGATCGGGATTTTCGGCGCGGGCGATATTCACCGCTTCGTAGCCATCATAAGCGATGAGCGATTCATATTGATTTTGCCTGAGGTTCATTACCAGGAATTCGACAATGTGTCGCTCATCGTCGACGACAAGGATCCTTTTTTTCACGCTCATGGGACGTTCCCTCTATACGATTCGAATATTTCCCGTGGCCAATTTCTCCCCTGTTCCCTTGTCGAAAAGGATGCACTTGTCGCCGGCGAAATCGACGGTGACATCCCCATCGATGGGATAATCGACCGAGCCGAAGACAACCGAGGTCAGCAACAGGGAATCGAGCTGCACTTTGACGATCGTTTCCATGCCCGAGGGAAGGGTCGAGTATATCTTGCCGGACAGGCCTCCGTCTCCACCCACCCGCACGTTTTCGGGCCGCACGCCGATGATGATAGGGTGGTCGCGTCGAAGCGTAACGCTGCCCGAAACGGGCGTGAACAGCAGCCGCAACCCCTTCGCCTCGACCTTGATTTCGTCGAGATTCACATTGTTGCCGGCTGCCTCGATGAAATTGATCGTCGGGCTGCCCACGAAATCCGCCACGAAAATATTGCCTGGATTGCCGTATACCTGCATGGGCGCCTCGTACTGCTGAAGCCGGCCCTCCTTCATGAGGCAGGTTTTCGTGGACAAGGTCATCGCCTCGAGCTGGTCGTGGGTAACGTACACGAAGGTGGAATCGGTCTCCATATGGAGCCGCTTCAGCTCGGCGCGCATCTCGGTGCGAAGTTTGGCGTCGAGATTGCTCAGCGGCTCGTCGAGAAGGAGGACTTTCGGGCCTGTGGCCAGGGTCCTGGCGATCGCGACGCGCTGCTGCTGCCCTCCCGAAAGCTCGCTGGGGTAGCGCTTCTCGTAAGGCGCGATTTTAAGCGTGGCGAGGAGCGCCGAAACCCTCTCCCTTATCTTCTCCTTCGACCATTTCAGGTTTTCCAAGCCGAAAGCGATGTTCTGGTAGACGGTCATATGGGGCCAAAGCGCGTAGTTCTGGAAGAGAAAACCCACATCCCTCTTGTCGGGAGCGATATCGATGCCTTTCCCCGATGAAAAGACGAGGCGATCGTCGATGTAGATTTCACCTTCGGTAGGCGTCTCGAGTCCCGCTATCATGCGGAGGGTCGTGGTTTTCCCGCAGCCCGAGGGACCGAGGAGGGTGACGAAGTCGCCATCCCTGATGACGAGATCGAGATTATCGACGGCTATGGATTTGCCGAATTTTTTCGTGACATGGTTGAGTACTATCTGCGGCATATCAGGTCCCGATTCCTTTGTCGATGGATGCACCGGTTATCTTGTTGATGACGGTGTTGAAGATCAGCACGATGGCGACGATAAGAAGGTTTATGGCGTTTGCCCATTGATTCCAGCCCTTCTCGTTGTATTGGAAAAGAAGGGTGGTGATCACGCGGTTGGCGGGCGTGATGAGAAGGACGAAGAGCGCGAGCTCCCTCATGCAGGAAATGAAGGGCAAGAGGTAGCCTGAAAGAAAACTCGCTTTCTGTATCGGGAAAATGATCCTTGTCATCCGTTTCCACCAGGGGATCCCCATGATGACGCCCGCTTCCTCGATTTCGCCCGAGAGCTGGAGCATCGCGTTGATGCCGGATCTCGAGGCGAAGGGCAGGTATTTCACGGCGCCGACCAAAACAAGCAGCGCGAAGGAGCCGTAAAGCGAAGGGATAATGAGGTTCGGCTTGGAGAACATCGAAAGATAAATAGCGCCGAAGGCCATCGAGGGCAGAAGGTAAGGAAAGAAAGCGAGATTGTTCACGAAGGCGGCGAGCTTTGTGCCTCTGCCTCGGACAATGGCGTAGCCGGCGAGGCCACCTATCGTTCCCGCGAACAAGGCCACGATGACAGAAAGGCGGATGCTGTTCCAAAGCGCTATATACAGGTATTTATTCCGCAACACACCCGGTTCGCCGCCGCCCACATCCTCGCTGCCGGGGCCAAGCCAGAACTGCGTGGTGAAATTCTTGGCTGAGTAATCGCCTGGCGCCATGATGAAAGATTCGATGGCGAAGGTGATGAGCGGCAGTATAGCGATGGCCGCCACGAGGACGATCAGTATGACCGATACCGGCTTCCTGAAGTTCCGGAGATTGACCGTCGAGCTGTTGGAGCTTTTTCCGGTGATCGTGGTAAAAGACTTCCGCTTGCCGACAAACCATTGGTTAGCGGCCAGAATTACCGTCCCTATCAGGATCATCACGACGGCCATGATATAGCCATAGCCGGGATTGAGTCCGTTAAGGGTCCGGTACAGCTGTGTGGTAAGCACTTGAAAGCGCACGGGCGTGCCCAGAAAGGCGGGCACGGCGAAGGCGCTCATCGAACTGGAAAACACGAGGAGGAAGGTGGAAAGAATGGCGGGCATAATGATCGGCAGGTTGATCCTGGCGATTATCTTGGCCCTGCTGGCCTTGAGGATCATGGCCGCTTCCTCGAGGTTGGCGTCCATATTGCGTAGGATGCCTCCGATGAGGATATAGGCGAAGGGCGAATAGTGCAGCCCAAGCACGATGCTCGTGGGGAAGATCCCGTAGGCGAACCAGTTGGGCGTGGCGATGCCCGTGATGGCGGTGAAAAGCCCCGGGGCTCCTCCCACTAGACGGTTGCGAAAGAAGTTGAGCCATGCCATGGCGAGGGTCCAGGATGGCATGATGTAAGGGAAAATAAAGACAACGGAGACGAACTTCTTGAAATGGATATTGGTGCGCGTCACGAGCCACGCCACCGCGCCGCCTAGGAAGATGGCGAGAAGGCTGCTATACAAAGAGACTTTCACCGTGTTCCAGAGCGGCTGATAGAAGAGCTTTAAGCTCCGCTCGCCGTCGAGGAACACCTTCCTCCAGTGAAAGAGCGTTACATCGCCCACCTTGGCGTGCTTAACCGACATGATTTCCGAAGGGTGGACGATGAACGTGTCCCATATGAGGGACACGAGGGGAAAAAGCGTGAGATAGGCCAAGGCCGCCACCAGGACGACCAGGATGATGTTGTGCGGTTTCTTGATGAAAGCTCGGAATCTATTGATGCTCTTCACGCTTTTCCCTCGCTGCTAAGCTTGCTCTGCTCGTACGCGCCGACCAGATACCTGGTCAGTTGCTCGAGATAGTGTTGACGAATTCCTCGACATCGGCTCTGTTTTCAAAGAGGAAAGCCGGATCTTCGTTCACGAGCCTCGGCTCCCAGAACGACATGGGGTGATCATCCTTGTCGACGGGGATGTTCGGATTGGAAGAATACGATCCAACGTCCTTGCCCCACGGCGCGAATCCTTCGGCCGTGAGCAGGTATTCGATGAAGAGTTTGGCCGCGTTCTTGTTCTTGGCGTTTTTCGTCAAGTGGAGGAAGGCCGGATACACGAATCCGGAGAACGGGACAACCTCGGTCATCGGCGTGAGGGCGAGATTCTTCTTGGCGTCGTAGCGGGTTTTCGAATAGACGAAGAGCCCCATCGTGGTAGCCGGTTGGCCTTTTATGCCGACATTTTCGGAGATCGTCGTGTCGCTGTTGCCGAGCAGGAGGCCGTTCTGGAAGAAGCGCTTGATCCACTCAAAACCGGCGTTCTTGGTGGTGAGCACGAGCTTCTTTCCATAGAGATCCTGGTAGGCCTTATCGAGCTTGGCGCTCCATTCGGGCGACGTGAGCATGGTGAGGAAGTTTTGGTTGACGCCTTCGAGTTTGGGATCCTTGAACTGGACGAGGCCTTTCCATTTTGGCTCGGTGACTTCCCAGACATTCTTGATAACGGGCTTCTGAGTTTTTTCGCTGTTGAAAATGAAGACCTTGTTGATGAACTGGAAGACGAGAGGATCCTGGTACTGCTTGGGGATCACGTTCTTCATCGATTCGGGGACGTAGTTGACGAGGTAGCCCGTGCTGATAAGCTGGCCATAGACGCGACCCGAGTCCTGGGAGATGACGAAATCCGCGCCGACAATATTGCCGCCGACTTCGCGGGTCACCTTCTCGATCAACTCCCCATCCTTGAGATTATACGCTTCAACTTTAATGCCGTACTTCTTCTCAAACGCGGCCGCGGCCGGGGCTATGCGCGAGGTGATCGAATACACGACGACCTTGCCTTCCTTCTTAGCCGCGGCGACGAGATCGGCGCTTGGCTCGGCCCAGGCTCCGGCGGTTACAAGGGCCAGAAGCCCAAGAGCGGCGAAGAATCTGATGCACTTTTTCATGAAAGCCTCCTGAATGTTAAGATTGCGTTAAGAATACGTTAATGCTACCTGCATATTCCCTATCTGTCAATGTTTTTCTTTTGAATGGTTTCCGCGCTGATAAAAGCCCTTTGTGCGGGTCGCCGCGTCCCCTTGCCTTGACAGGCCGCGGCGCCGGGCAGAGAATTCCCCCCGTGCGCGCCGCCTCGTTTTCCGAAAAAAGCAAGCTCTCCATATTCGTCGGATATTACAAGCCGCATTGGAGGCTGTTTCTCCTCGACCTTTCCTGCGCCTTGGGCATCGCCCTCATTGACCTCTCCTTCCCGATGGTGTCCCGCTATTCCCTGCAGCAGCTCATCCCGAACAAGGCATGGGCCGCTTTCGCGACGGTGATCGCCCTCTCGGTGGCCGCCTTCGCCCTGCGCGCCTTCCTGCAGTACATCGTCACCTATTGGGGCCACACCCTGGGCGTTAAAATGGAGACCGACATCCGTCGCGATCTCTTTGTCCACCTCCAGAAGCTCTCCTTCCGATTTTATGACAAGACGAGGACGGGCCACCTCATGTCCCGCGTCGTGAGCGACCTCTTCGAAATCGTCGAACTGGCCCATCACGGCCCCGAGGATCTTTTCATCTCCATCGTCACCTTCACGGGGGCTTCCATCGCCATGCTGATGATCCGATGGCAGCTCGCCCTCATCCTCATGGTCCTGATTCCCCTCATCGTCGTCTTCACCGCCCGGCGGCGCCTCAGCCTTTCGAGCGCCTCGCTCGAGGTGAAGCGCAAGACGGCCGGCATAAACGCCAGCCTCGAAAGCAGCATTTCCGGCATCAGGGTAACGCGGGCCTTCGCCAACGAGGACTATGAGATCGGCAAATTCCTGGGAGGGAACGAGCTCTACCGGGAGGCCAAGGGGCTCTACTACCGGACAATGGGCATCTTCCAGGGCGGAATGGAGTTCGCGACGAGCATTCTCAATGTCCTCGTCATTGGCGCCGGCGGCGCTTTCGTCATGCGCGGCGCCATGGACTATGGCGACCTCATCGCCTTTACCCTCTACGTCAACGCCTTCCTCCAGCCGATCAAGAAGCTAGTCTCGTTTTTCGAACAGTACACGACAGGGATGGCGGGTTTCGAGCGTTTCGTCGAACTTATGCGGGTGGAGCCGGAGATCAGCGACCGGGATGGGGCGATGGACCTGGGCGAGATCGCGGGGGAGATCGAGCTGAAGGACGTTTCATTCGCGTACGAAAACGAGATCACGGTGTTGCGCCATATCGACTTGAGGATAGGCGCCGGGAGCAAGATCGCCCTCGTCGGTCCTTCGGGCGGGGGAAAGTCCACGCTCTGCAGGCTGATCCCCCGTTTCTACGAAATCGTGGAAGGCGCGATCACGATCGATGGTGTGGATATCAGGGACATAAAGCTAGCTTCGCTGCGCGGGCATATCGGCATCGTCCAGCAGGATGTCTTTCTCTTCGCCGACACGATCCGGGAAAACATCCGCTATGGCAAATTGGACGGCACCGACGAGGAAATCATCGCGGCCGCCAAACAGGCCCATATCCATGAATTTGTCGAAACGCTGCCGGAAGGCTATGAAACCAACGTGGGAGAGCGGGGCGCCCTCTTGTCCGGAGGGCAAAAGCAGCGCATCAGCATCGCGCGCGTTTTCCTGAAGAATCCGCCCATCCTCATCCTGGACGAGGCGACATCGGCGCTCGACACGGCAACCGAACTCAATATACAGCGCTCGCTGGAGGAGCTGTCCTCGGGCCGCACGAGTCTCGTCATCGCCCACCGGCTTTCAACCATCAAGAACGCGGACGAGATCGTCTACATCGACGACGAGGGCATAAAAGAACGCGGGACGCATGCCGAATTGCTGGCCGCCGGGGGCGCCTATGCCGGGCTTTACGAGGCGCAGTTCGGATTCAGGGAAAGCTTCGACTGAATTATTCGTCGCTGCGGGAAGGGAGGCGCCGGGGCGCCGCCGCCGCGAATTTTCCCACCTCATTTTTCGCCGGAAGCAACCCGATGAGGGTGCCCGGACCGCCGACGCAGCCGCCGGGGCAGGCCATACCCTCAACCAGGTCGGCGCTTGCCTTCCCCGATTTCAGGTCCGCGAGCAAGGCACGGCAATTGCGCAGGGTGTCGGCTTTCGCCAGGGCGATGCCCTTCATGCCGAACTTCTTCTCGGCGGTTTCGGCGATGGCGCCGCCCACGCCGCCGGCGACGGCGTAGCCGCGCCCGAGGGCGCTCGCGTCGCTGGGGAATTCGGCCGGATCGATCGACGAGAGGTCGATATCCTTGGCGACGAAAATCGCCGCCAGTTCCTCATAGGTAAGCACATGGTCGACGAAGGGCCGCAATTCCGCTTCGAGGGCTTCCGCTTTTTTGGCGATGCAGGGGCCGATGAAGACGACGCGGGCCTTAGGATCCTTCTCCTTGATCAATTTCGCGGTTTCCACCATGGGGGTGAAGCTTTCGGCGATGTTGCCGGCGAATTCGGGGAAATGCTTGCGCGCCGTCATGACCCAGGAGGGGCAGCAAGATGTCCCGAGGAAAGCCGCGCCCGGCGCCTCGCCGGGCGCGGCGCCGGGCGGGGCCTTCGCTGCCGCCTTCTCCGCGAGGCGTCGCGCCAGGAGCAGGGTGTCGCAGTCGGCTCCGAGCGCTACTTCCCGAACGCCGCGGAAGCCTATCGCGAGGAGGCCGGCGGCGATTGCTCCCGGCGGGGCGAGGCGGCCGAACTGCCCGACGAAGGATGGGGCGAGGAGAGCGTAAGGGCGACCGCCCTCGGGGCCCATGAGCTGGTGGAGAATCTGGACGAGTTCGGTTTTGTCGGAGATGGCGGCGAAGGGGCAGGAAACCGTGCAGAGCCCGCAATTGACGCACTTGGTCTGGTCGATCGACGCGTAGCCATCCTCGTCGGAATGGATGGCGTCGACGCCGCAAGCCGCGGCGCAGGGGCGTACCATGCGGGTGATGGACTGGTATGGGCATGCTTTGACGCATTTCATGCATTTCACGCATTTTTTCTGGTCGATGAGGGCCTGACCCCCGTCGGGGAAGGAGATCGCGTTCACGGGACAGACAAGGGAGCAGGGATGGGCCATGCAGGACTGGCACATGTTGGTGACGATAACCTTGTCCTCGGGGCATTTTTCGCAGGCCGCCCTGATGACATTGACGATAGGCGCGGAGAGCACTTTCTTGTCGGTGAAGGCTTCGCCGATTCCCGCTGAAACCGGCATGTTGTTCCGTTCCTCGATGAGCGGCAGCCCGAAAGCGAGGCGTATCCTCTGCCTCACGATGGAAAGCTCCCGGTACGAGCAGCAGCGATAGCTGGGCTTGCCCATGTCGATGATGTCGAAGGGCAGGTAGTCGATATCCTCAGGCTTTTTTCCCGCGAGAACGAAGCGAGTGATGCCCGCGAACACCTTGCGTCGTATGTCGGTACAGGGCGTGTAAAGCCCGCGCATCCTTTCAAAGACTTCAGGCATCGCCAGCCTCCCTAGCCTTGGGCAGGCCGGCTATTTGAGCCAGGACAGCCTTCTCGATTTCCTCGATCACCGATTCGGGCGTGGCGCGCGTGATTTTTTTCCCCCCGATCTCCACGACAGGCGATTCCCGACCTCCCGCGCAAGTCTTCTCCATGCAGCGGACGCCTTCGATCTCGATGAAATCGATCAGATCGATGTCGGCCTCCAGCATCTCGATGAGTGACTCGCCGCCGGCGAAGCAGCAATTGGTGCCGACGCAGACCTGTACCCTGATGCGATCCATGTCCTATCCTCCGACTGAAGACGGCTTCAGCGGCCCGTTAGAAATGAAAGATCGGCCGTGGCCGCCCAGCCCGCTCCCGCCATGACGATGGGGATGGTCACGCCAATGACGGCGTGGGCGGTGACGAGTCCGAGATGGGCTTCGTGATCACCGCGTCGGAGCGCGTCGGTCGTCATGACCCCGATGATAACCTCGCTCGCCATGAGGGCCGCGTGGGTGAAAAAGGAAATGAGGTGAATGTTCGAGGCGAGGGTGCGCTCGCCCTTCGGCAGCTTCATCGAGAGCCCCGTCACCGCGTTTCCGAGATAGAGCGTTTCGCCCGCGGCGAGGAAGCCAATGTGGAGCCAGCGGAGCGCCTGGCCATTTTCCCACACCGAGCTGAGGGCGCTGGCTATCGCCGGATCGTTTTCCTCGTCGATGCCGAGTGAATCCCTCACCTCGTGGCCGCGGTTCATGAGGTCGAGGGCTCGGGCTACGCCGAGGCCGCCGGCCGCCAGAAGAAGGCCTGTCGAAGTCCACCCGGCCACCATGTGGTAGCTCAGCTTTCCGGGGAAGTCGAGGAAGGAAGATTTGTCTTGCATCGAAGGCGCGGTAACCGCGTCTTGCGCGCCCGCGACCCCCACCGAGATCAGAACGAGGGCGAGTACCGCCACTACCCGCAAAGAGCCTGAAGCAGTCAAGCTGTTTGTTTTCATGCTTCTATTATACCTTGCTTTGTCAAATCGCGCTCAAGGCATTTCATCGAAGAGGCTTCTTCGCCTGTTTACTCCTTTTCCCGCCAATAGACCTCCGAAAAAAGGCGAATCTTGCATATCGCGGTATGGCGATTCCCTTCCGGGTCCGTATAGAAGACTTCGAAGCGTGTCTCATGCCATTCCTCACCTATGCTCTCGACCCAGGGGGTCCATTTTATCCTTGTCGCGATGCCTGATTTTTTCTTGAGCTCCTTCGCCACCTTATGTCGGCAGACAAGCAAATAGAAACAGGAAGAGAAACATGTGATGAGCAATGTTACAGCTATTTCCACGAGCATGGGATGCCTCTTGCCGTGCGCCGATCGTATTTATCAATAATTATAAGGATATACTATCTTTTCGTTTTAGCGGGCGCAAGAGATGATCGCGAAAAAAGCGAAGAAAATATGAAACAATGAAGCATGAATGTTTCAGCCCGGTGAGTGGGGTGAAGCAGGTTCCGATGGAGGCGGCGGGCGGGCGCGGCGATTGACAGCAGTCCGCGCGAGTGGCAAATTGATTAAGTAGCTTAACAAATAAGCATAGTAACCTTAGGAAGCGCGTATGAACCCAAGCGAACCTTCGCTCGACAGTGCTGTCGACACTGTCCTCGAGACCTTGCCCCCCGTATGGGATCGCATCCGAAGCAACCTGCGCCTCGGCGCGACCAGCAAATTCGGCATAAGCCTGGAACAGTTCCATACGCTTCGCCATATCCGCAAGGGCTTCTGCCATACGAGCGCGCTGGCCGAAAAGCGGCAGATCAGCAGGCCGGCGATCAGCCAGGCGGTGGCCGTTCTCGTCGCGAGAGGCTTGGTGACGCGCGAGCCGGAAAAAGGGGACCGGCGCCTCGTTCGCCTCGAGCTGACGCCCTACGCGAACGAGGTGCTCGACGAGAATTATCGGCAGAATCGCGTATGGACAAAGGAAAGAATGGCCGCCCTGACGAGGGAAGAGACCGAGTGCCTGCGGCGAGCGATGGAAATACTGAAAAAGACCTTCGCCGCCACGGAAGCTTGAGGACGAGGGTGGCAAAACGATGAACGATGTTAAGAAACTTTTCCACTTCGTCAAACCATATTCAAGGAAAGCGCTATTTTCCCTCGCGATGTTGGTGGCCATGGTCGCCCTCGACCTCGCGGTGCCCCGGCTTGTGGCGAGAATCATCGACAAGGGCATCAAGCAAAAGGACATGGCCGTCGTGCTCTCGACCTCGGCCCTCATGTTTTTCATGTCGGCCATGAGCGCTTGCGTCGCCGTGCTGAACAGCAATTCGTCCATCAGGGTGGCGGAAAGCGTGGCGCGCGACCTCAGGGAAGCCATCTTCGTCAAGATCCAGGGATTTTCCTATGGCAACCTCGACCGATTCTCCACGGGCATACTAATGGTCCGCCTCACCAGTGACGCGAGCGCCGTGCAGCGTCTGGTCCAGGTTTCGCTGAGGATCGGCACGCGGGCGCCGCTCTCGATGATCGGCAGCATCGTGCTTATGTTCGTCACGAGCCCCACCCTCGCCCTTACCATGGTGCCCCTCCTCCTCGTGAGCGCCGTCGTCATCATCGTGTTCAGCTCGAGGATGGAGCCGCTTTTCCGCGCCGTCCAGCAGAAGCTGGATCGTCTCAATACCGTCCTTCAGGAGAATATCTCGGGCGCGCGCCTCGTCAAATCCTACGTGAGGGCGGACCGGGAAGCCGAGCGCTTCGGGGGGGCGAACGACGACCTCACCGATGGCACCGTGAAGGTCATGCAATTCATGTCCTCGATGTCACCGGCCCTCACCAGCTTCATCAACATCGGCATGGTGCTCGTCATCTGGCTGGGCGGCGTCCAGGCCATCGGCGGGAAGCTTTCCCTGGGCCAGATTGTCGCTTTCACGAACTACCTGCTCGCGACGCTGAATCCCCTCATCATGATGACCCAGCTCTCGAACACCTGGGCGAATGGGCTGGCCTCGGCGAAACGGGTCAACGAAATCCTGGACGCCGAGCCTGATGTGGTCGTCACGGTGAGCGCTGAGGCTTTGCACGAGCCCGTCGCGGGCGAGCTGCGCTTCGACGCTGTCGATTTCCACTACGACGGCGATTCGGGGCAAACGGCGCAAGCTGTCCTCGAGAATATTTGCCTGAAGGCAGAGCCGGGCAAGACGATCGCGATTCTAGGGGCCACGGGCTCGGGCAAATCGACCCTGATAAACCTGATACCGCGATTCTATGACGCCTCGCGCGGCGGCGTGGCGATCGATGGGATCGACGTGAAAAAGCTTAGCCAGGACTCGCTCTTGGGCCATATAGGCATCGTGCCGCAGGAAACCATCCTTTTTTCGGGCACCGTGCGTGACAACATCCGCTACGGGCGCCCTGGCGCCGGCGAGGAGGAAGTGACCGCCGCGGCCAAGGCCGCCCAGGCCCACGATTTTATCCTCGCCCTTCCGCGGGGCTACGATACCCGCGTCGAGGAGCGCGGAGGGAACCTCTCGGGGGGACAGAAGCAGCGCGTGGCCATCGCCCGGGCCCTGCTCGAGCGCCCTTCCATCCTTATCCTGGACGACAGCACGAGCTCCGTGGACGTGGAGACGGAAACGAAGATCCAGGCTGCCCTCGATGACTACATGAAGGGCTCCACCCGCGTCGTGGTGGCGCAAAGGATCAGCACCGTGCTCAACGCCGACACGATCATTGTCCTGGATCAAGGGCGGATCGTGGCCGAGGGGAAGCACAAGGAGCTCCTGCGATCCAGTCCCGTCTACAAGGAAATTTACGATTCCCAACTGGGCGGGGGTTCCCGCGAATTGAGGAACCTGAGGGGAGGTGAGCGCCATGGCCTATGAACCGACGCCCATGGGCAAGGATATCCGCGCGAGCATGCAGCGCCGCCCAAGCCAGCCGGGCAAGATCGAAAAGGCGAAGGATCCTCGCCTCGCCATGGCTCGCCTCCTGAATTACCTCATTCCCTATAAAGTCCAGCTCATGCTCGTCACCGGCTTTGTCCTCGTCTTCTCCCTTTTGGGCTTGGGCGGCCCCTATCTCATGGGCCTCGCCATCGACCGCTTTATCGGCGGCAAGGATATTCCCGGGCTGATCAGAACGGCGGCCCTGATGCTGGGCGCCTATCTCCTCTCCAATATCTTCCAGGTGATCGCCAACTGGCTCATGGCCTCCATCTCGCAGAACGCGCTCAAGCGGCTTCGCGCCGAGCTTTTCGCCCATCTCCAGACCCTCTCGATGGGATTTTTCGATACCCATGCCGCGGGCGGCCTCATGAGCCGCCTCACCAACGACATCGACGCCATCAACCAGGCGGTTTCGCAGAACGTGATTTCCCTGCTGAGCGGCGTGCTCACGATGACGGGCATCCTCATCGCCATGTTTGTCCTCAATCATTGGCTGGCCTTGGCGAGCCTCATCGTCATTCCCATCATGACCTGGTTCACGCGATTCGTGGCTACGTACACGAGGAAGGGCTTCCGTGATTTGCAGAAGAATTTGGGCGAGCTCAACAGCGTGGCCGAGGAAGCCATAGCGGGGCAGAAAGTGATCAAGGCCTTTAGGCGCAACGACGCCGTCATCGCCTCCTTCCGCGAGCGGAATGACGCCGTCTTCAAGGCCGCTGTCTACGCCAATTCCTACGCCCTGCTGCTCATGCCGCTCACGGGAGTGCTCGGCAGCTTCTTCGTGATCGTGCTCGCGAGCCTGGGCGGTTGGCTGGCCCTGGAAGGCCTCGTGAGCGTCGGCATGATCGCCACCTTCATCAATTACGGCCAGAACTTCGTTTCTCCCCTGCGGCAACTCGCCAATCTCTATAATTCCATCCAGGCTGCCCTCGCCGGGGCTGAGCGCGTTTTCGAGATCATCGACACGGCGCCTGAAGTCGCGGACCTCCCCGAGGCCTTGCCGATCAAGACTATCCGCGGCGACGTGCGCATCCGCGATCTGCAATTCGCCTATACGCCCGGCACGCCCATCATCAAGAATTTCAGCCTCGACGCGGCGGCCGGCCAGACCATCGCCCTGGTGGGACCAACCGGGGCCGGAAAGACGACTATCATCAATCTTCTCACCCGCTTCTATGAAGCCCAGGGCGGAGTCATCGAGATCGATGGCATCGATATCCGAAAAATGCGAAAAGCCGACCTGCGAAGAAGCCTCGGCCTCGTCCTCCAGGACAACTTCCTCTTCGCCGACACAGTCATGGAAAACATCCGCTATGGGCGCCTGGAGGCCAGCGACGAGGAATGCGTCGAGGCGGCCCGCATGGCCGAAGCCGACCATTTCATCCGCCAGCTTCCCCAGGGATACCAGACGAATCTGTCGGAGAGGGCAGGCAACCTGAGCCAGGGGCAGCGCCAGCTCCTTTCCATCTCGCGCGCCATCCTGGCCGATCCCGCGATCCTCATCCTCGATGAGGCGACGAGCAGCGTGGATACGCGCACCGAGTTGCGCATCCAGAAAGCCTTGCTTCGCCTGATGAAGGGGCGAACGAGTTTCGTCATCGCGCACCGGCTCAGCACCATCCGCGACGCGGACAAGGTTGTCGTTATCGACTCAGGCGAGATCGTGGAGCAGGGGAGCCACCAGGAGCTGCTCGACGCGCGAGGCTTCTATTACCGCCTCTACGTGAGCCAGTTCAAGGGCAACGAGATTTAGTCTTGAAATAGTGGCGGCCAGCGGCGGGGTACCCGGACAATAAAGCAGTATATTCGATCATGGGTGGCATTCCTTCGCGAATGTCATCCATGGCCATGAGAGGATTCCTATGGAGTCAATGGCCGGAGGAGAACTCAATGGGTTCGAACGTTGGCCTGTGGATTGATCACCGAAAAGCCATTGTCATGACGATCACCGACAAAGGCGAAGAAATCGGCTTGATAATATCCAGGGTGGAGAAACAGCCTCGCCGTTCCGAGGATTCGCGCCATACTGGCGGCTTTGAACCGCAGCAAGTGCCGGCCGATGACAGTCGGCAGAAAGCCGTCACGGGGCATCTCAACATTTATTACGACGCGATCATCGCGAGCATTCGCGGAGCGGAATCGATACTCATATTCGGCCCTGGTGAGGCGAAAAGCGAATTGAGAAAACGGCTCATGGGAACGGAATTGGGTGGATGTGTCGCCGCTGTTGAAGCAGTCGACAAGATGACCGATCGCCAGATCGCGGCGAAAGTGAGAAAGCACTTCTCGGAATAGCGCGCGGCGATATTCCCTAGAGAGTCTGAAGGATTTGCAGGATGGAAGTAAAGGATTATTATAAGGCGCTCGGCGTCGAGCGCACGGCAAGCAAGGATGAGCTGAAAAAGCAGTACAGGAAGCTGGCGCGCCAATATCACCCCGATGTCAACACGACCGACAAGAACGCCGCGGCCAGGTTCCGGGAAATCACGGAAGCGTATGAAGTCCTGACCGACGAAGAAAAAAGGAAAAAATACGACGCTTTCGGCGCCGATTGGGAACAGCACCAGAACGCGGGGCAGGCGGATAATTTCGACTGGTCCAAGTATGCCTCTCGCGGGGGCGGCCAGGAGAGCGCTTCCGGCGCGAACTGGGAGGACCTGTTTGGCGGCGATGCGGGCCAATCGGATTTTTTCTCAAGGCTTTTTGGGCGGGATTTCCAGGGCAGGGGCGGCGGTTTCGCGCGCAAGGGCCAGGACTTGAGCGCCGAGTTGCCCATCAGCCTGGAAGAAGCCTATGAGGGTGGCGCCAGGATCCTTTCGATCGGGGACAAACAGATCAGGCTCACGCTCAAGCCGGGGATATGGGACAGGCAGAAGATCAAGATCGCGGGCAAAGGCGCCGCCGGCCCCAAGGGCGGCGAAAACGGGGACCTTTATATAACCTTTATCATAAAGCCCCATCCCGACTATCGACTCGAGGGGACCGATCTTTTCAAGGATATTCCCGTGAGCGTCTATGCCGCCATGCTGGGATCTACCCTGAAGGTCAAAACCATCTCGGGGAGCTTCGAACTCAAGATTCCGCCCGCCACGAAAAACGGTACGGTCTTCAGGCTCAAGGGGAAGGGCTTTCCCGTCTACGGAAAACCGGGGAGCCAGGGGAATCTCTTCCTCAAGGTGGTGCTCCAGTTGCCTGAAAACCTCACGACCCAGGAGAAAAAGCTTTGGCGCGAGCTGGCCGCGCTCAGGAGCGAAAGCGTCCGGGGAGAGCAGGGATGAAGCGACAAACCATGATAGCGCTCAGCGAGGTTTGCGATTTTTATCACATCGATATCGAAGTGATCCGCGACTTTTCCGAATTCGGCCTCTATCCCTTGGCCATCGTCGATGGGGAGGCGGAAATCGAGGCGAAATACCTGGACAAGCTGGATGCGATCATCGGCCTTCATCGCGCTCTGGGGATCAATAAAGAGGGTATCGATGTCATCCTCGAGCTGAGGGAAAGAGTTTCAGGCTTGCAGGACGAAATCGAATCGCTGCGGCATGAAATTGGCCGATTGAGAAGCCATATCAGGGACATGGAGCCCGAGACGCTGGAACGTCAGGGGCTTCTTATCGAGATCAGCGACTGAGCCATTAGTGCAGATCGAATCGTCGAGAATGGACTTTGCCGTTACATTTTATTCCGTATACCCCAATTGCTGAATAAAAAGCGGCGCTTCGTCCTTCGCGAGCTTGAGGGCTTCGCTGGCATCGCCCGCCTTGAGCGTATATTGCACGATGGAGGCCAGCCTAAAAGTCGAGGCGGTCAGGGCTATGTTTTGAGCCGCGAATCCGGCCGTGGCATGCGCCATCTGCAGGAAGAGCGTAGGATTCGCTTTTAAAAACGAAGGTGTCAGAGCGTTATCCACCGTATAGAGGATGAGGATCGAGGCCGCGGGGATGGCCGCTGGGGAGATTTGGGCGCGGGCGTCATTTCCGCTTATGAATTTAAGCTCGTTTTTATAGGCCAAATATTTCCAGCTGCCCTTTTCGGTCAGCACATAGAGATTGATATACGCGTTGTCACCCGAGAAGGAGATACTCCGTCCTGCCTTTGTGGCGCTTGAAACAGCGTCCGCTCCCCGCATTCCGAGACCCGACCATAAGATCGTGGACAGATCGGCTATGGGGATGTTTTTCTTGACAAAAGTCTTGGAAACTCTGCGATCCGAGATTGCGCTGATGAGGTCGACGCCGCTTTTCGTCGCTGGCGCGGGAAGCGAAATATTCTGCGCTGACAGGGTCACAGTCGAGATCACAAGCAGAAGAATTACGAGTGCTTTTTTCATGCAATGCTCCTTGAATAAGAATCAGGTTGAGCAGAGGGAATAAACCCTCATTACGTTCGTTCATGACCAACAATAGTGTCGAAGTGTGAATGCTTTATGAAGGCTTTGCGGAGTTCTTGCGCTTTCTCGCTGAAAGTATCGCTCCGCCATTGATCCTGCCAAATTGTTCTCTATAGGTTTGATCAATCAAGTTATGGAGGCAGTAATTGGTCGCAGCGCTTTTGATTACTTTTCGTGAAACACTTGAAGCAGTCCTTGTGGTTGGCGTCATAGTCGCGTTCCTTGATAAAACTGGTCTGGGAAAACTCAGATCCGCGGTATGGGGAGGAGCATTGGCAGGAATGCTGATGAGCATCATAGCGGCGCTTCTTTTCGTCAAAATTTTGGGCGGATTTGAAGGAAAGGCGGAACAGCTTTTCGAGGCCGTAGTCATGCTTGCCGGAGCCGGTCTGCTAACAAGCTTGATTTTATGGCTGAACAAGGGCGATGCAAAAGCAGCGGCCGAAGCCAAAGCGGCGACTTTCGCAGGTTTGGGAGGATGGTGGGGCATCGCGCTTCTCGTCTTTGTCTCCGTACTCAGGGAAGGCATCGAGACAGTGCTGTTCATAGGTTCCGCCTTGAAAAACCCCGGAGCTGCGAGTCTTGCCGGGGCAACCGCTGGCATCATGCTCGCCCTCATTTTAGGTTTCGCGTTTTTCCGCTCCGGAGCACTCATGCCGCTCAAGGGTTTCTTTGCCGTCACGAATTTTCTTTTCATCCTTTTTGCCGCTGGTTTGGCAGGCCGCGCTGTTCATGAATTGAATGAGGCGGGGATCGCACCAGCCATCATTGATCATGTCTGGAACATCAACTCCCCAGTGAACGAGGGGATCTATCCTCTATTCCACGAAAATGGATTGATCGGTGGATTCCTAAAGAGTCTCTTCGGCTACAACGGCGATCCTTCTCTCACGGAAGCGGCTGCATATATTGCTTACCTAGCCTCCATAGGGGGAGTATTAAAAAGCAGAAAAAAGCAATCCCGTAATTATTGCTGAGCAAGGAATATGCTTTATCTGCTGGGAAGTTATACTTCTCTAGAATTTAGCGTATATAACTTTCTATTTATTTTGATAAATGCTAATATATTTCAGCTTACTGATTGAATATAGTTGAATAGATTCAAGCTGGAAAAGGGTGGAAATGCTTTTTAATCTGGCCGATTTTTTGCGAGGAATATCCAAAGCCTTGGATTTTATTGAAGAGGATATATTTGGTGTTCCTACCAACCACTCAAAAAGAATCGCGTTGACTTCATTGCGGATTGGCCAAATGATGAATCTATCGGATAAGGAATTATTCGATATTGCAGCCTTAGCGTTGCTTCATGATAACGGCGCCAGCATAAAACTGCTTCAGGATGGACTTCAACGAAACACAACCGAAAAACGAGATTTACTCGAGAGCATGCAGGCGCACTGCAAAATTGGAGAGGAGGCTGTTGCCAGGTTCATATTTATGACAAGGCCAGAGAATGTGATAAAATACCATCATGAAAACCATGATGGTACGGGATTTTTTGGACTGCGCGGTGATCAGATTCCGCTTATGTCCCAAATTATTCATTTGGCTGACAAACTCGATTTGGATTTTCACTTGAATGGCGTTTTTCAAAATCCCAACATAAAAGAAGACCTTATAGCGTATGTGCGAAAATATAAAGGGATGTTTTTTTCGCCCGCGGTTGCGGATGCGTTTTTTCTTCTGACAAAACAGGATATGATTTGGCGTGAGCTGACTGATGTGTCCATTGCTTCAGCTTTAAAGAAAAGCACTCCAGATTTTTGCGTCGATCAGTCTTATCGCGAAATAAGAAAAATGACGCAAACATTTTCAAAAATCATCGACGCAAAATCCGCATTCACACAGCTTCATTCAAGCGGACTTGCTGAAAAAGCCGAGATAATGGCGAAGTACTACGAATTTGGCGAAGACAAGACGCAACAATTGCTTATAGCCGCCGATTTGCATGATCTCGGGAAGATGTCGATCAGCAATACCATTATTGATAAGCCAGGTATTTTAACAACGGCCGAATTCAGCAAAATGAAAACGCACCCGGGAGTAGCCAAGGTTTGTCTGGAAGAAATAAAAGGGTTTGAGCCAATTGTTCAATGGATATTCCATCATCATGAAAAACTGGATGGATCAGGATATCCGCAGGGACTTACAGGCGATAAGCTGGATTTTGAATCTCGCTTGCTGATATGTCTGGATATCTATCAGGCATTGACAGAGGAAAGACCCTATAGAAAAGCTGTGGATTTTAAAGCAGCCGGAATAGTACTGCACGATATGGTGATGAAAAATCTCATTGATTCTCAGATTGTCAACGATATCATTCTGAATATGCAGCCATAAATACGTACCTCGATCCAAGCACTTTCTAGGGCGGCATAGTTCAAGGGCATTTTGTCGAGAAATACGGAACATGCGAGATTGGTCGCTCATGATTCTCAACTTGTCGCCAGGGCTTTTTATGCATCCGGATGTTATAAGACTCTCTCCTAATCGTCTGCACGCAAATAACATAAACGCTTCATCAACGGTTCACTGACGCTTAGTATGGTTGAAGCATCAAGGAGCATTGGTATGAAACGAAGTATTATTATTGTCTTTATGGTTCTTTTGGCCGTTAGTCTCATTTCCGCGCAGGGAATGATGGGTTTTGGAAGCGGCGGGCCAGGGATGATGGGTGGCGGCTTTTCGGGCGCATCCGATTTAATCCCACCAGGCACCGGAAATCCTCTTACCATCGATCAAGCTATCGATCAGGCTGGGAAATACCTTGCTTCATGGAACTACGGTAATCTCGTTGTATCGGAAGTGACCGAATTCACCAACCACTTCTATGTGGAGATTGGTGAAAAGGGTTCCACTCAGAAGGCATTCGAGCTTCTCATGAACAAGTACACTGGTTCCGTTTCGAGCGAGCCTGGTCCCAACATGATGTGGAACCAAAAATATGGCCCCATGGCGAATGGCATGATGGGCGGTTTTTTGGGAGCTCAGGCACAAGCCGGGCCCATGCCCATAACTGAGTCAAAGGCTCATGAACTAGCCCAGCAGATGCTCGACAGGCAAGGTGGCGGTCTGAAAATTGAAGAGGGAGCCGACCGCTTTTATGGATACTATACGCTTCACGTCCTTAAAGATGGAAAGACCTTTGGCATGCTGGGGGTCAACGGATATTCGGGGCAGGTCTGGTACCACAATTGGCATGGGATGTTCATCGACAACAAAGAAGTAGCTGAGGCCAATCAGAGATGAATACAAGGCATGCTGCCTTTGGCGAAAGTTCCCGATTGCGCCCGCTGATTTGACCCTTAATGTCGAAAGGAGAACGTATGAAAAATTTATGGCATATTTTTACCGCGATAGCGATAATTCTAGTGGCAAGCGGTTGCGCGACCACCGGCGGACTTGGAAGGACTGCGAGAGCATCATTCAATTCCGTGCTGGACGCGTCCAAGGCAGAAGTGGCCTTCTCGAAGGAGGACGAATCCTGGGTTCTCGCTTCGCCTGTCGGCGATGAAGCGCTGTTCTCCACAAATTTCGCGCGCAACGCGTCAGGCATGAGTGGAATGGCTGACATGGATAAGCCTGATGTGGAATTCACGTTTAGCGCGTCGCCCTTCATCGCCGCGGGACTCGATGTGGAAAAGTTGCCTGTCGTCGATGGCATAAAATACGAAATTGAAAACGGGCGATTCATGCTCCACTTCGAACTTGGAAATGATCGTTTCGCTCCTGACGCGGCGAAATCCTTCGAGGCGACATTCGCGGAAATCGTCCGCACGCAGTCCTCGAGAATCGGCTACTACAAAGATCTCGACCATTACGGAATTCAGCTGGGCAATGGCAACATGTTCGAATGGGCCAAGGATATCGCGAAAAACGACAAGGATATCATATGGGTGCTCAATCCTGAGCCGTTCATAGCCGCTGGCGTCGATCCCGGCAAAATCCAAGGTTGGATTTTCGCGAAAGTAAGAACAACTGACGCAACCGGGGAAACAATTTTTGTGGACAAACTTCTGAAACCTTTTAATATCAAATAAGCAGTGATGCCGAAAAACAGCTGCCAGCGGCGGGGTTCCGCGCTTCTCCCTGGTGGCCTTTTCTGGCTTGCTGTCATTTTTATTATTATACTTGCCTTATCCCCGCCGCAGGAGGTCCGTTGTGCCAGCAAAAATTCTTGTCGCCGATGATGAAGAGAAAATCGCCGGCATGATAGGGAGCTATCTCGAGGCTAACGGGTTCCTGCCGATTCTAGCCTCCGACGGAATTCGGGCGGTTTCCCTTTTCAAAGAACACTTGCCGGAATGCCTCATACTCGACATCAATATGCCCGGAATGAGCGGACTCGACGTGGCTCGCGAAGTGAGGAAGACGTCGTCGGTTCCTATCCTATTTTTGACCGCCAGGACCGATGAGACGGATAGGATCGTTGGACTCGAATTGGGGGCTGACGACTATATATGCAAGCCTTTCAGCCCAAGGGAACTCATCGCCCGCATCCGCGCGGTTCTACGCCGCACATCGTCATTGCTGCAGGAAGACGGCCGAGGCGAGTTGATCCGTCGCGGCCCGATAGAGGTCGACTCGCGAAAAAGATCGGTGAGGGTGGATGGGCAGATCAAGAGCCTCACGACAATACAGTTGGATATCCTCAGATTTCTTATGTGCGAGCCCGAAAGGGTTTTTAGTCGCCTGGAAATTCTCGAAGGTTGCGCCGGGACAAGCTTTGACGGCTACGAACGGACTATAGACGCGCATATCAAGAATATCAGGAAAGCGTTAGGCGACGACAGCGAAAACCCGAGGTTCATCGGCACGGTGCGCGGAGCTGGATACAAATTCATGGAGCAGCCCCGTGAAGCTTAAAACGCGCCTGGCGCTGTACTTTTCCCTGGTAGTCGCCATAATGGCGGGAACTACGCTTTTCTTCATGCGGCAAACGACGGAAAGCGTTTTCCGCTCTTTCATCTTTGCCGGCGACACGGATAAAGCGAAGATTTATGCGGCGATTCTTGGAGAATATTACAGTGAGCACAAAGACTGGGAAGATCTGCAGTCTTTCTTGTCGGAGATTCCGCGACTCGCTTTTTTCGGCCTCGATAAGCGAATTCATGGCGAGCGGGGAGGCGAACCGGTTGCGCCTTCTCCTTCCAGCACCGTCAGCGCGCTTCTTTCAGACCGGATTGCCGTTGCCGATAGCAATGGTGTCATCGTCGGTGACACAAGCGGCGTGCTTCTCCGCACTGTCCATCCCGCTAGGCATTTGATGCATGGTGTTCCGATTATCGTGAACAGTGAACAAATAGGAACCGTTCTTGTCGGCTCAATGGTGGACTCCTCGCTTTCCGGAATCAACGAACGATTTCTAGTATCCATCACAGCCGCGCTGATCTGGGCCATAGCGGTATCGGCCGGGATCGCTTTATTGCTGGGCTTGATTTTATCGTCTCAAGTGACGCGCCCTATCGTATCGCTGACGGGCGCCGTGCGTAAGGTCGCCGCCGGCGATCTTGCCATCGCCGTAAAAACCACCGGAAAAACAGACGGCAAGGATGAGATAGCGGAGCTTGCTGAATCGTTCAACGCCATGGCGAGGGAACTGAAACGCCTGGAGGATGCCAAAAAGCAGATCATCGCGGATTCCGCTCATGAGCTCCGTACCCCCGTAACGCTGATCCAAGGCACTATCGAGGCCATGATCGACGGAATATACCCCCTCGACATTCCCACCCTCGAATCGGTCCGCGAAGAAACAGTGAGGCTTTCACATCTCATCGACATGCTGAGGGAATTGGAAATTATAGAATCGGGTAAACTCGCGCTCAAACTGGAATCGATCGACTGCATGGAAATGCTGCGGAAGGCAGCGGCTCTTTTCGCGCCCGCTGCCATGGAAAAGAATATTGTTCTCGCCGTCGAACCGTCTGTTTCCCCGCTCTCAATAAAGGCCGATTATCTGCGCATCGATGAAGTCATCTACAATTTAGTTTCCAATGCGATCAAATATACGCCTCCCGGCGGGACCGTCCGGCTGCGCGCGCTAAGCGAAGATGATCGCGGAATGACCTCTCTGTTTGTGGATGATTCGGGGCCGGGCATTCCCGTCGAAGAGAGAAAGCGGATATTCGAACGCTTTTACCGCATAGATAAATCACGGGCGTCCGATCGCGGCGGCCGCGGTCTTGGACTCGCGATCGCCGGCGAAATCGCCAAGGCTCATGGAGGGAATATCTCCGTGGGGGATTCCGATCTTGGTGGCGCTTCATTTGTCTTGACGCTCAAGGCAGCCTAGCTTGAAGAAGAATTTTTGAATACTATGGCACGCAATCGTTCAGCGATGAATGAGCGGACGCGCAGCTTCCGCCGCATTTCCCTGAGCTGGGCCGCGGCGGCTGAGTCCCCGGCCGCGCCGCCGTACACTTCCTTTTCCACTTCCTGGGCGATGAAGGCGGCGCGGCCGGCGGTGCCTGCCGTGTTGGGAAAGGTCGCGGCGAGGCGCCGCGCGTATTCCCGGGGCGTCTCGTTGGCCTTGCGCGCGGCCCCGGCCGCGCGGCCGCCGGCGAGGAGCCCCGCGTAGGCTTCCAGCGCCGCGCTCCGGCGGCCGCGCCGCCCCGAACCGAGAAGGCGCGCCGCGAACCGCGCGACGGCATGGAAGAACGCCTTCAGCCAAGCCCAGGGATCGAAGCGCCCCGCGTCGTCGACGGGCTTCTTCGTCCTGCCCGCGAGCAGCCGGAACAACTCGAAAAGAAGATACCCGATCATGGCGAGGATAAAAGCGCCCGCGAGACCGAGCACGATCCACATCACGATGGCCGCGAAAAGCGACGTGTCTCCCGCTCCCTGCTGCGGCGCGGAGAGAGGGACTCCCCCCGGCTCGTTTCCGCCGGCGAAGGTCGGCCGCCTCGCCTTGAAAAGCCAGTCCAGGAAGTCGCCGATGATCGCGAGCAGTCGGATCGAAGCGCCCTTGAGCGCGCCCGCCGCCTGCCTCGCCGGCTCGGTGAGGGCGGGCACCAGAAGGATTACGCCAATCGCCGCCACCACGAAGACAATAGCCGCCCCGGCCACCATCGCCTTCCGCGAATTTCGGGATAAGCCGCCGTGATGGGAGCCCTCGTTCTTCGAACTTCCGAGGGCCAGAATGGCGAAAAGGAAGTAGGGGATGGCGAGACGAGCGGGGAAGGTGTTTTCGACGCGCACGAGAGCCGAAATCGACAAGCCCATCAGGAAG
>Ga0074195_1001889_pt1 | contig 26377 bp, 23 predicted proteins | sample EPASupsiteHSE623_FD_64525 | JGI IMG/M metagenome (GOLD analysis project Ga0074195, IMG submission 64525) | Bioremediated contaminated groundwater from EPA Superfund site, New Mexico - Sample HSE6-23 | ecosystem: Environmental > Aquatic > Deep subsurface > Groundwater > Contaminated ... | reverse complement strand
GCCATTATTGTAAAAAAGAGGATGATTGTAATCTCTTGTTTGTTAAGGCAAAAGCTAAATTTAGATGTAATTATTGAGCAAAAAAACTGGAAACATTTTAGTTATTTCGTAAACTCACGCTAGCACCTAGCATCTATTTTATCTACTCCCATGAATGGCTGCAGGGCCTTTGGTACAAGCACGCTGCCGTCTTCCTGCTGGTAGTTTTCGAGGATAGCGGCCACAGTTCTCCCGACGGCCAATCCGGACCCATTCAGGGTATGCACGAATTCCGGCTTGGCCTTGGGGTTTCTCCGGAAACGGATATTAGCCCGCCTGGCCTGGAAGTCTTCGAAATTGCTGCATGACGAGATTTCACGGTACAGGCCGAAACTGGGCAGCCATACTTCGATATCATATGTCTTGGCAGAGCTAAATCCCAGATCACCCGTACAGAGGCTAATCGTACGGTATGGCAGTTCCAGCAGCTGCAGCACCTTCTCTGCATTGGCCGTCAGTTTTTCCAGTTCATTATATGATTCTTCAGGTTTGGTAAACTTCACCAGCTCTACCTTATTGAACTGGTGCTGCCTGATTAACCCGCGGGTATCGCGGCCGTGGGCTCCGGCCTCGGCTCTGAAACAGGCGCTGTAAGCAGCATGATAAACAGGCAGTTTATCTCCGTCCAGCAGCTCTCCATTATATAGGTTGGTTACCGGAACTTCCGCCGTCGGGATGAGGAAGTAATCAACACTGCCGATGCGGAACAGGTCTTCCTCAAACTTGGGAAGCTGGCCGGTTCCGGTCATACTGTTTCTGTTGACCATGAAAGGCGGGAATATCTCCGTGTAACCATGCTCCCGGGTATGCAAATCGAGCATGAAATTGATAACAGCCCTCTCCAGGCGCGCTCCCAGACCCTTATAGAACACAAACCGGGCCCCTGTCACCTTGGCCGCTCTTTCAAAGTCCAATATGTCCAGGCCTTCACCGATATCCCAGTGGGCTTTGGGGGCAAAATCAAACTCCCTGGGGTCGCCCCATTTCCTGATCTCAGCGTTATCTTCTTCATTGGCCCCCAGAGGTACCGATTCATGAGGTATATTGGGAATTGTAAGGAGAATACCGACCAGGTCCTCTTCGATCTGTTTTAATTCTTCGTCCATCTCCTTAATCTGTTGGGAGACCTGCCGCATTTCCAGGACCATATCTTCAGCGTCTTTACCCTGCTTCTTCAGGAGGCCGATTTCTTCGGAGACTGTATTGCGCCTGTTCTTTAACTGCTCCACCCGGGCAAGTTTCTGCCTTCTCTCTTCTTCCATCTCCAGGAACCTGTCCAGGCCAAGAACAGCCCCGCGCTTGTTTAATGCCTCTTTTACTTTGTCAGGATTACTCCGCACAAATTTTAAATCCAACACCGTCATGCCCTCCCAGATATTGTTAAATACAAAGCCTCTCATCACACTACCGGGATGAGAGGCCCAAAATCGATTTCTTATCCAAATCGGTAAACCGGCTCCCGTCCCTTAACTCCTGATTATACCATACAGGAGCCGGTTTTACAAATCAAGAGGCTCTGGGAGGCTTACAAACTAACCATTTTTACGTCAAATACGCCATTTACCTTGGCGATTTCGGCCAGGGTATTGTCAGGTACGGGCGCATCTACAGCCAGCATCATAATGGCCTTGCCGCCAACAACCTTACGGCCCACCTGCATGCCCGCAATATTGATATTGTGTTCGCCAATCAGGTTGGCTACCGGTCCGATAATCTTAGGCTTATCTTCGTGTGGTACGACCAGAATATTGCCTTCCGGATGAACATCAATCCTGTAGCCGTCAATCATGACAATTCTCGGGTCGTCATCACCAAACAGGGTCCCGGCAATCTCTTTAACACATGCGGACTCTATGGTTACTGTGATAAGTTCGGTATAGTCGCCTGCTTCCGCTGTCTTAACCTCTTCTACATTGATTCCTCTTTCTTTGGCCAGGATCGGCGCATTTACGAAGTTTACGGAACCTGTCTCTTCTGCCATTGCATCAAGGAAACCCTTTAGGAAGGAAGTGGTCAGCGGAGAGACATCAACCTTGGCCAGTTCACCGCTATAGGCAATCTTGATAGCCTTGATAGCTCCTGTTGTCAGCTGTGCCTGAAGTTTCCCGAGCTTTTCTGCCAGGGTCAGGTAAGGCTTGATGGCAGCCAATACATCCGGTTTTATCGGAGCAAGGTTAACGGCATTCTTGGGCATCTCACCCTTTACGAGAATGTTTACAAATTCTTCAGCCACATCCAGGGCAACATTAACCTGGGCTTCCTTGGTGGAAGCGCCAAGGTGCGGAGCTACTACAACATTATTCAATGCAAAGAGGGGACTTTCAGTGGTGGGTTCAACGGCAAATACGTCAAGGGCAGCCCCGGCAAGTTTACCGCTTTTGACGGCTTCGCAAAGGTCTTCCTCATTAACAACCCCACCGCGGGCCACGTTCACAATCCTGGCTCCGTCTTTCATCGTGGCGATAGTATCTTTATTGATAAGGTTAAGGGATTCCTTGGTCTTGGGAATATGCAGTGACAGGAAATCTGCCTGTTTGATCACATCAGCCATCGGTTTAAATTCGATTCCGTTAGCAACTGCGGCTTCCGGGGAAACCATCGGATCGAAGCCGATTACCTTCATCCCAAAAGCCTGAGCCCTTTTTGCCACAGCAGTACCGATCCGGCCAAGACCGATAAGGCCTAGCACCTTGTTACGCAGTTCTACCCCGGTATACTGCTTACGGTTCCATTGACCGTCCTTAAGATCCTTATGGGCTTGGGGCAGGTTGCGGGCCAGGCCCAGCATCAGGGCCAGGGTCTGCTCGGTGGCGGCGATGGTATTGCCGTCCGGTGCGTTAACAACAACTAGACCTGCATTGGTTGCTGCCGGAATATCAATGTTATCGACGCCGACACCGGCGCGGCCGATAATCTTCAGGTTTTTCCCGGCAGCGATTACCGGAGCCGTAATCTTGGTGGCGCTCCGTACGATTACCCCTTCATATTCGCCTATGATACCGCAGAGCTGCTCCTCTGTCATTTTATCGTTATTTACAACTGCTTCAATCCCGCCGTCAGACAGGATCTTTACCGCTTTTTCGGAAACGTTGTCCAATACCAGTACTTTCATTTTTCTGCGTCTCCCCTCGTTATTTTTTGAAACCGGGCAACATGTAATCAGGATTTTTTGCTCTGAAATTCCTTCATCAACTCGGCCAGCTTCCTGCATCCTTCCACAGGCATAGCATTGTAAATTGAAGCCCTGATACCGCCAACTTCACGATGCCCCTTGAGGCCGGACAGACCAATTTTAGCTGCATCGGCAATAAATTCTTTTTCCATGTCTTCATCGGGTAATCTGAAGGTAATGTTCATCAGTGACCTGCTGTCGAGCTCGGCATGGCCTTTATAGAAACCGTTGCTGTTATCAATGACGTCATAGACAAGGCCCGCTTTATCTTCGTTGCGCTTCTCTATTACAGCGAGGCCGCCTTCGGATTTAACCCACTCCAGCATCAGTTTAATCATGTAAATTGTAAAGGATGCCGGGGTATTATAAAGCGAATTGTTCTTGGCATAGGTATCATATTTCAGCATGGTGGGCAGGTTCTGGTTTGATTTTTCAATCATGTCATCCCTGATTATGACAACTGCTGCCCCGGCAGGGCCGAGGTTTTTCTGGGCGCCGGCGTAAATCAGGGCAAATTTGGAAACATCAATTTTTTTCGACAGAATATCACTGGACATATCGGCAATCACGGGGATACCGGCAGTAACGGGAAACTCTTTCCACTGCGTGCCGAAAATGGTATTGTTCGAAGTAATGTGCAGGTAAGCGGGGTTTTCGCTTATCTGGATCTCGTGAGGCTTGGATACGCGGCTAAAGTTAAAGTCCTTGGTGGAAGCGGCAACATGTGTGGGACCAACTTTAACGCCTTCCTTGTATGCCTTATTGGCAAAACTACCGGTAATTACATAGTTCCCAACCTTTCCGTCAACTATGTAGTTCATGGGAACCATGTCAAACTGGCCGGTGGCCCCCATCCCTATAAAGAGAACCCTGTAGTTTGCGGGGATCTCCAATAATTCTTTAAGCAGCGCCTCGGCCCCAAGGATAATTTCTTCAAACTGCTTGGACCTGTGGCTGATTTCTACAACTGACATGCCGGTACCCTTGTAGTTTAACAGTTCTCTTTGGGCCTCCTCCAGAATTGATACCGGCAATATGGCCGGTCCGGGATTAAAATTAAAAACTCTTTCTGCCATCTCTAATAACTCTCCCCTCAATTAATTGGATTTTGTGATAGGAAATATAAACCCCCCGTCAAAAGAAAGTCTCTGACTTTCTTAAGGGACGAGAGGTCTGTTCCCGCGGTACCACCCTACTTGACCGGAATTAACCGGCCCGCTTTAAGATGCTGTAACGGGCATTAGCCGTAAGCTTTTGAGGCTTAGCTCAGGGGTGGATTCAACACTTGGTTTTACCGGTTCGCACCTGTCACCGGCTCTCTGAAAAAACCCTGTGGTTACTGTCCCCTTCATCACGTTAACAAATTTTTTTTAAAATTAAAAGAGGCCAAAAACTTGACCTCCAAAGACAACAGAAGAACATCTCTCCTACAATTGTAGGAGAAACTGCTCCCTGCCCCTGTCCTTTTGCCTGAGAGATTCTGCCGGCTGCCCGGCCTTGCTCCTTCGGCGCTTGATATCAAGTCTCTCCAGAGGTCTGTCCTGTTACAGTACTATACTCAAAAGGTATACCTGAGAGTTTTAATCCGGACTGGGAAGTCCGGACCTTGCCCCTTCGGCGGGTGTTCCCCTTCTTCTGTAACAATCATTCAGCTTTTTATGCTATTCAATTTCATATTATATTATTCACCACTTTTATTGTCAATGACTTTGTGAATGTTTTTACAATAAATTAACCTGCCCTTTTGGTTTTTTCTATCTGGTCCAGGAACAGCCGGTGTATCCGGGTGTCATCTGTCAGCTCCGGGTGGAAAGCGGCAGCCATGAAGTTCTTTTGCCGGGCCATCACAATCCGGTCATCGACAACGGCCATTATCTCAACCCCGTTTTTTACCTCCCGGATGTAGGGCGCCCTGATGAACACAGCCCGAAAAGGCCTGTCTCCCAGATCACCGACCCGGATATCTGCTTCAAAACTGTCCACCTGCCGGCCAAAGGCATTGCGGTGGGCCACAATATCCATCAGCCCCAGCCTTGGCTGATCACTGTCTACAATTTCCTTAGCCATCAGAATCAATCCTGCACAGGTACCAAAAACCGGCATTCCGTTTCCGGCCAACTCTAATATCCTGTCGGTCAGGGCAAATTCATTCATCAGCTTACCGATGGTTGTACTCTCCCCGCCGGGAATTATAAGGCCGTTCACGCTGTCAAGGTGCTCCCTTTTTTTTACTTGAACTGTCTTACAACCAAGGTTTTTTAAGACTTTTTCATGTTCAATAAATGCCCCTTGCAGAGCCAGCACCCCTACACGCATAGTGTTACCATCCTCTTTCCTGCATCCGGTCAATATCGGTAAGAGTGGATATATTTATGCCAACCATGGGTTCACCCAGGTCTTTGGAGACCTCGGCAAGAACCTGCGGGTCATTGTAATGGGTCGTTGCAGCCACAATAGCCTTCGCTCTTTTGGCCGGGTCACCTGATTTAAAAATTCCGGAACCCACGAAAACACCATCACACCCAAGCTGCATCATCATAGCCGCATCAGCGGGAGTTGCTATACCGCCGGCGGCAAAATTGACTACCGGCAGCCTGCCCAGTTTGGCGGTTTCCAGAACGAGGTCGTATGGCGCGCCCATTTCCTTGGCTGCTGTCATCATCTCTTCTTCCGGCAGGTTCTGAAGTTTCCGGATTTCGCTCATCACCATCCGCATATGCCTGACAGCCTCGATGACATCACCGGTGCCCGGTTCTCCCTTGGTCCGGATCATGGCCGCACCTTCACCGATACGCCTTAAAGCCTCACCAAGGTTACGTGCTCCACAGACAAAAGGCACTTTAAAAGCATTTTTATTAACATGGAATTTATCATCTGCGGGCGTAAGTACTTCACTTTCGTCAACATAATCAACGCCCAGCGCCTCAAGAATCTGAGCCTCAACAAAGTGACCAATCCGGCACTTGGCCATAACCGGAATGGTTACCACTCCCATAATCTGCCGGATTATCGTTGGGTCGGCCATTCTGGCCACTCCCCCAGCTGCCCTGATATCAGCCGGCACTCTTTCCAAAGCCATAACGGCGCAGGCTCCGGCCTCTTCCGCAATCTTGGCCTGTTCAGGAGTGGTAACATCCATGATAACCCCGCCTTTCAGCATTTCGGCGAGGCCTTTTTTTACTCTCCATGTTCCCTGTTCGGTCATTCTAGGAAATCCCTCCTGTATGTAAACATACTCTAACTATTTTACTATAGTTTCTTTTTTCATACAAGTGAAAGCAGCTAAAAAAATTAACTACGGATATGTCGTTGCCTAAAAAGGAAAACCCACGAAAAGCTTTTTTTCGTGGGACAGTTTAAATAGGCCTGATCTTTGTAACTATTTAATGGCTATCTTATCTTCCGCCTTTATGGTCTTATGGCAAGCGTTGCACGCAGCGGTAGCCATATCGCCGTTGTGGCAGCGCATACATACCGGCATCAGAATCTGGTTGCCTTTCTTTATCAGGCCCTTAGCCTGAGTTTCATTAAATGATGCCGGGACAAATTCTTTTTGTTTCTGAATATATTCGTCTTTGATGTGCTGGGATACATGAAGGTGTGTTACATTGCTATGACAGTCCACACAATCAATCTGTTTGACCACGTGAAGTTCGTGCGGGAAGATTACATCTCCCGGAGGCGAGACATTACGCGTACTGGTGGCGTGGCAGGTCTTGCATACGGTGTCAGGCACGATGTCTCTGTTTTCTATGGGATTAGATATGGCGCCCTTCCAGTGCTTATAAGCAAATGTTGTTATCTTTATGTCCTTATGACATTTGATACAGCCAAACTGGTTATGGGAGGTAACCAGCCAGGTGTAATAGTTCGGCCTCATCTCGTGGCAGTTGGCGCAGAAACCGACTTCTTTCTTATAATCTTTGCTGGTAAAAGACTGATGGTTGAAGAGGAACGCAGCCATGACAGCAACAGCAAACATTGCGACAAGAAATTTGATAATTCTCATAGTATACCGGACCTCCTTTCGTTGAAAAGGCTGGGATAGTAATTTTTTTTAAGGTAATCCGTTTACCCGGGTAAATCTTTTAATGAAGTTTGCCGAATCCCATGGGCAATAACCAGGCTAAAAAGCTGATTAGTATAGCAGAATATATAATAAACTCGATAACAATTAGTGTTTTTGATTTAGCAAAACGACCTGCCATCTAAGTTTCCTCCTTTCATTACACCGGGAAGCCCTCTAACCCGAACTGGGGAACCCTTTGGTGGGGGTAACGGTCGTTCCCTGGCCGGCCTGAGCCTGTTTTTCCTGAATCATCTCCAGTTCCAGTCCATGCTCGAGTTCCATAACTTCCTTGGACATCTTGCCGTCCCACCAGACCCAGCTCATCGGGAAGAAATCGGGTTGGAAATGCACGTTATAGAAATGCCAGGTGAAAATAAACGTTACTGCCAGTACCGCCTCGTCGCTGTGGGCCCAGCGATAAGCATCAACAAACCATTTGGGGAAATACTGCAGGGTGAATTCCGGAAACCACATCAGCAGGCCGGAGCCGCCGATGATAGCCATCCCCCAGAAGACCGCCCAGTAGTCAAGCATTTCCTTCCACTGGTAACGGCCGAATTTGGGGTGTTCGTCACTAAAGCCTAACTGGTATCTGAAATATTGTTTCAAGGCTGTCCAGGTCCCTTTAGACCATGGTATCATTGGCGCCTCCAGGTTTTGGCGGTTCTTTATGGCAAAAAGGGCGGAATAGCCTAGATGGTATAAGGACACTACAAACAGCATCATGCCGCCAAAGAGGTGCCACTGGAGCAGGCCGTCACCTCCGCCAAAAAATTTAGCAAAGGACATGGCCCAGGCTTTGGAATGGAATTTTATGGGCAGCCCGGTGGCGGCACACAGAATAAACATGGAGTATATCCCGAAATGCACCAGGCGGTGGTGGATGTTCCAGCGCTGGTATACGTTATTGTTCTGCGGGAAATCGGCATTAACGTCAGCCAATTTACTCACCTACTTCCTCTTTATTCTTCCAGACAACTAACCTTATCAGTGGTCATCAGGCCTGTTGGCATTGATCCACTTGCGGCGCAGTTCGATTAACATCAAAACCAGCACAAAAGTAATCGTGCAAATAGTCAGCCAGGTAAAGAACTCCAGGGTCCAGAAGGATACTGCGCCATCACCGGTGGGTTTTAACTCGTAATGCATTTTCCCCTCGGCAAAGTTCTGCAGGGGGAAGAGGTGGCACTTGGCGCAGGTCTTTGGCGTGTTTTCCTTGGACACCGTGGAAGCCTCTGCTGCCGGACCCAGGATATCGTGGCTGCCGTGGCAGCTGTGACAGCTGGCAGCCTTTTTACCGCCAAGAAGTACGGATTTGGCGTGGAAATCAAGCTCATATTCGTGCATGATTTTTTCGTGGCATTTGGCACAGGTGTGCGGCACCTGGTTGTGAGAGATCGTGGCCTCGGCGATCTCCTTCTTGTAAATGTTATGGATGCCATGGCAGTCACTGCAGTATGCATTCAGCTTGCCTTCTTTTTTGTTTATCTGGCCGTGCACTCCGTTGTTATAAATCGGGGTAATGTCTTTGTGGCATCTGCGGCATTCGCCGTTTACCTGTTTGACCAGAACCTTCCGGTCAGTTGGGGCATCAACGTGAGGATAATCCGTAATGTTGGTATGACAGTAAATACAGGGCATGGTTCCATGCATGGAAACCAGGTATTTTTCTTCGTTGACATAAAGGGAAGTCGGTTTTGTGTCCCCCTTAAAATTGGTCTTCAACCCTTGGGCGCCGTGGCAACGTAAGCATCCTTCATTGATCCGGGCTGACTTCTGCAGGAGATCTTCTGCGAAGGCCGCCGGACCAAATGCGAGAATGATAATAGCAGCTATCAGGAATAAAAGAAATTTTATTGTGGTACGGCTTTTATTAGTGCCCATGAAAATCACCCCTTTCTAGTTCAAAAAAACACCAGCATTTGATGCTGGCCTATAGACATGTTGTCTCAGGACTGGGTCGGGTATTTTTTTTTGGTTAAGTCACATCACCGGCGGCCAAATTAATGTCAGAGAAATGGTGAACGTGAGAGCCGATACAACTACCCCCAAGAGCAGGAATACGACCAGTTTGCCCATAAAACTCTCGATAGCAAACCTGTAATAAGTTACGTAGGCGCTTACACTGAACCCGAAAACCAGGATTAATATTATACCGATAATAAACAGAGCTGACATAGCCTTCCCCCCTCTCTGAAAAAGTTTATTGTTGTTTTACATTACAGGCGGCCAAAGAATGGTCAGGCAGAGCACAAAGGTGAAAGCCGTTGCAGCCGCGCCAACCAACAGGAACGCCAGAACCTTTGCCTTCGGGTCTCTCAACGGGAATTTGAAGAAGGATATATACCCGCTGACTGCAAAACTGAATAACAGAATCATAACCAAAATCGCCGCAAATAAAGTTTTCATACATTAGCTCCTCCTTTCACAGGGAACCCTTTTAAGTACCTTCAAAAACACCCGGCCCCTTACATCTTGCTTATTAAAGACCGCTAAAAAACTGGCCTTACAGAATAAGCCAGCATTTATATTTGCTGGCCTCTGGACTGTTTGTCTCCGGACTATATCATCTGTATTCAATTTTTGGTCTGCTCTCTTTGGCCAGGGCCGCGTTTTCTTCATGATCCGAAAATTCCAGGACCACGAATCTTTTACAGTGTCGGCATTTGATTAATACCACATTGCCTTTCAGCTGGCAGACAATTTTACCGCACTTACACCTGACGTTCTCCATTATTCCACCTTCTTTAAATAGATTCACCCCTATGATTAGACCTGTCACCCCCCTATCAAACTGTATTTAAATTATTACTTTTAAGGCATGCGTCCAGACAACCCGATTTTGGGGACTAAAAAAGCCAGCATCTGATGCTGGCCTCTGGACTAAAAACGTCTCTGGACTTCAGCTGATTTTCATCAGCTAAACTGCCTCCGGATCTGCCGGACTATGGGTAAACAAAAGGCCAGCATTTATATGCTGGCCTCTGGACTCATAGTCTCCGGACTTCTTAATTATACATGTTTAGAATATTGATGATATTGAGATCTATTAACAAAGTACGGCTGGGCTGCTGCCCTGTCTGCGCAGCCGTCAAGTCTGATATACATAAACCTCTTGCAGTGACGGCACTTGATAATCACAAATTCATGCTCGGATTGGCAGACAATTTTTCCACACTCACATCTAATATCTAACATTTTTTTCACCATCCTTAATTATTATTGTATGGCCTTATAAAACATCACCTCCGGGTAAATTTCCCCCCAAAATTCCTTTAAAGACAGACCTGTTTATTACATCTCCAGTAAACTCCACGGTTTACAGCAAACCAAGACATTGCCTGAAAAAGCATCGTTAACATAGCGTTTTTAATATTGTGCCTTTGATGTCAAAATCCCGTCTGACACCGTCATTGTGTCATATCACAAATGCCGCGCAGCTTTTGTGCCTCTATTATCTTCTATTCCCAGGCTTGACTAAAACTCCTTCTTTCTTTTTCAAATATCTTTTCAGTTTTTCCGGTTGTTACGACATTTTTACCACTTATCGTCTGTCCGCAAGACACGAGTTTTAAATAAATAAAGAGACCGGGTAAAAACACCGGTCTCTGGACGTGCAGCCTCTGGACTCGCGCCTCGGGGACTATTTGATCTGGGTACGGAAGGCCTTGCCCTTCCTCTTATTAATTACTATTCGCGAGTTTCTTTAAAATTCCTTCTTTTTTTCCCGTGATATTAAAATTTTTGGCTGCCCTTGGGCCGGACTTTAATTCTCATCCTTTGTAACAACTTTGGCCAGCGCCACCACACTGTCACGCTTATCCAGCCTCATCATGGTTACTCCCTGGGTTGTTCTGCCCATGGCCGAGATATCTTTGACAGTTAAACGGATGATAATCCCTTCTGCAGTGATCATCATTACCTCTTCATCATCGTTCACTACTTTAATGCCAACCACCGGCCCGTTGCGGCGGGTCGGCCTGATGGTCATTATCCCCTTGCCCCCCCTGCTCTGGGCCCGGTATTCATCAAGCCTGGTCCTCTTGCCAAAGCCGTTGGCAGTGACGATAAGCAGGTACCGGCCGCTGTGGACCAGTTCGATGCCCACGATACGGTCATCAACGGCAAGGGTGATACCCCTTACCCCTCTTGCCGTTCTGCCCATCTTCCTGACCTGCTTTTCGGAAAATCTGATGGACATGCCCTGGCGGGTGGCAATTATTAATTCATCTTCTCCCGTAGTAAGTTTGACATCCATCAGCTCGTCATCATCATCCAGCGAAAGGGCAATCAGGCCGTCCCTTCTGGAAGAGGCATACTCATTAAGGGGGGTCTTTTTAACCACTCCTTTTTTGGTAGCAGTAAAAAGGTATAGATTTGAATCAAAGGTCTTGATAGGTATGACAGAGGTGATTTTCTCATCACCGGTTATCTGGAGAAGGTTGACAATAGCGGTTCCCTTGGCCTGCCTACCGGCCTCGGGAATTTCATGGACCTTCAGTTTATAGACCTTACCCTTGCTGGTAAAGAACAGAATAAAATGGTGGGTGGTCGTTATGAACAGGTGTTCCACGAAATCTTCCTCTTTGGTACCCATCCCCGTGACTCCCCGCCCGCCTCTTCTCTGGCTGCGGTAAGTATCTAAAGAGATGCGTTTGAGATAAGCATTATGGGTGATGGTTATAACCATGTCTTCCTCGGCAATGAGGTCCTCCATATCCATTTTGGTGTCTTCGTTGGAAATCCGTGTTCGCCGCGGATCATTGTATTTCTTCCTGATTTCCAGCAGCTCCTCCTTGATGATCCCGAGAACCATGTGTTCATTGGCCAGCACCGCACGATAATACGCGATTCTCTCCATAAGGTTTTTATACTCTTCCTCCAGTTTTTCCCGTTCCAGTCCGGTCAGCCTCTGGAGGCGCATATCCAGGATAGCCTGGGCCTGCTTTTCGGAAAGGTTGAACCTTTCCATCAGGGCTGTCCTGGCGATATCAACAGTTCGGGACTCACGGATAGTCTTGATCACCGCATCCAGGTTGTTCAATGCAATCCGGAGACCTTCGACGATATGAGCCCTGGCCTCCGCCTTATTCAGCTCAAACCGTGTCCTCCTCGTGATTACATCCTTTTGGTGCTCAAGATAATAAAACAGGATTTCCCGCAGATTCAGGACCCTGGGCTGCCCCTCCGCCAGAGCCAGCATAATCACCCCGAAGGTCTCCTGCATCTGGGTATGCTTATAAAGCTGGTTCAAAATAACATTGGCATTGGCGTCCCTTCTGAGTTCTATCACTATCTGCATCCCGGTCCGGTCAGATTCGTCGCGCAGGTCGGTAATACCGTCCAGCTTCTTATCCCTGACCAGTTCGGCTATTTTCTCAATCAGCCTGGCCTTGTTGACCTGGTATGGAAGCTCGGTGACCAGTATTCTCATCTTGCCGCTGGCCATCCGCTCAATCCTGGCCTCTGACCTGACCCTGACGACACCTCTTCCTGTCATATAGGCAGACCTGATGCCATCCCGGCCCATGATAGTCCCCCCGGTGGGGAAATCGGGACCCTTCACGGTCATCATCAGTTCTTTGGGGGAAACGTCCGGATTATCAATAAGCATCACCACACCGTCGATGACCTCTCCGATATTGTGGGGCGGGATATTGGTAGCCATGCCCACAGCTATACCGGAAGAACCGTTAATCAGGAGATTGGGCATCCGGGCGGGCAGCACAACAGGCTCCTTCAGGGTATCGTCAAAGTTAGGCATGAAGTCAACGGTATCTTTGTCAATATCCTTCAACAGCTCAGTTGCTATCTTCGACATCCTGGCCTCGGTGTAACGCATGGCTGCAGCGGAGTCCCCGTCAATGGAACCAAAATTGCCATGACCGTCAATCAGCGGATAGCGGCAGGCAAAGTTCTGGGCCATCCTGACCATGGCATCATAAACCGCGGTATCCCCGTGAGGGTGGAATTTACCGAGGACTTCCCCGACAATCCGCGCAGATTTTTTGTGCGGCTTGTCCGGAGTCATGCCAAGTTCGTTCATGGCATACAAAATACGCCTGTGTACCGGTTTAAGGCCGTCCCTTACATCCGGCAGGGCCCTGCCCACTATAACGCTCATGGCATAGTCCATGTATGAATTCTTCATTTCATCGTTAATATTAATGGGTAATACCTTTCCTGTTCCGAAATCCGCCAAAACCTTCACCTCTTAAGTATTGTATCTTTGATTACACACCGTTTCAATTATATCAAAAATCAGGGGTACATGCAATTTCCCGTTAGGGTCCCTGCTTCTTTTTTCCATATAGCAAAGCAACTTTGTCGCTGTAAACTATCTGCCAGTCCCCCTTCGCCATTAACAGGTGGTTTATAGGCGCCTCGGGGGGCATAAGAATATAGTCAGGGTTATATTTCTTTAACAGCTCATAAGCACCGGGTCTGAGTTTTGTAATATCCATATAATCAGGAAGGACCCGGTCTTCATAGATATCGGACCTCCCGTCAATGAATGGTTTGTTGGCCGGGTATCTCGTCCATATCAAATACCCTCCCCAGTTATAGTTATTAAAGATGGTTCCGTTCAGGTTATGGTCCTTCATGTACTGTACCGCTTTATCAGGGAAGCGCTCCCGGTTAACCTTGTCATCAATAGTCATCTGGGCCGGAAAAGCATATATTCCATATGTCAAAGCGGCCAAAAGGATCAGCCAGTTCAGCGCCGTGACCTGCTTTTGAGGCCTAGCCGGCACAAGGAAGCCTGAAAGGTGTTCTGCCCATACCGGCCCGGTGATAAACATGAAAAGGGCAATGTTCCTGGCGCCGAACATCGCCAGATAAGTAAACAGGCCCAGCAGCAGGGTATCATGAAGCTTCACCGGCTTCCTGGAAATCATCATTGTCGTGTAAACCAGGAAGAGGTATGCCAGAAAAGCCTTGAAAACCGGATTATGAAAATCCGGGGACGCCCACTCCGTGATATTCTCAACGATGGCCTTGCTGTTCATGGTAAAGAACGGATAGTAATACATCTTCACTGTGTTAGGATTTATCACCACTGCGGCAGCGGCCAGTACCAAAACGAGGATTAGCGTTTTAAGCCGGTTTTTTTCCCATTTAACGGAAAGCAGGCGCCCGAAATTAATATTAACAAGTCCGGCTAAAAGGTAGATACCGATCAGCACAATTCCCATAATAAATGACCCGTGCATGTTAACCCACAGGACCATGATCAACGGAAGAAGCCAAAGCAGATTTCTTCCTCGCACATATTCTTCCAGGATATATATGTAACCTATAAAAAACAGGTAAGCCATCAGGTGGGGCCGGAAGACCCAAAAGATGGAAGAAAAGACCGTGCAGACGATAATAACCACCGTGGTAACGGACAGGTCCCGGTTAGCCCTGGTATGAATCAGGCGGCCCAGCATGTAATATGTCAGCGACAAAAAGATCAGGTTGACCATGAAAAGACCTCTGAATTTCCACAGCTTATAAGAAAGATAATAAATGACCTCTGAACCCCATTCATGCGCTATCCAGTGATGTCCCTCATTGGAAAAAGAGTAAAAATCAGCCTGCGGGACCTCCCTGTTTTCCACAATATATCCCCCAACCTTCAGATGCCACCACATGTCAGGGTCATGAATTTTATCGGCGTTAACCAATATAAAACACAAAAAAACAGTGATAAAAGCCACATGTTGAATTTTCAGGCGCGGCACGGCCTGCGGCAGTCGAAGATTCATCATACACCCCCAAGAGCTGGATAACCTTACTAATCTTCGACATCTTTCATCAATTTTCCTCTCTCTCAATTATAAAGGACCGCGTTTTGGCGGTCCTTTATAAAGGTTAAGTCTCTATGATTTTTGATCATATATCCAAATTTCTTACCATCTTGGCATTGGCCTGGATAAACTCCCGGCGCGGCTCTACCTTGTCGCCCATCAGGATCGTGAATATCTCGTCAGCCATCATGGCATCTTCCAGGTTAACCCGCAGAATGGTTCTGGTTTCCGGGTTCATGGTGGTTTCCCACAGCTGTTCGGGGTTCATCTCGCCAAGGCCTTTATATCGTTGTAATTCGGAACCCTCCCGGCCGATGTTTCCTATCAACTGCTCAAGTTCGTGATCACTATAAACATAGTGTTCCTGCTTGCTCTTTTTTACCCGGTATAGGGGGGGCTGAGCAATATAAACATAACCTGCCTCCACCAACGGCCGCATATACCTGTAAAAGAAGGTCAGCAGCAGGGTCCTGATATGGGCGCCGTCAACGTCGGCGTCCGTCATGATGATCAGCTTGTGGTACCTGGCCTTGCCGATATCGAAATCATCGGAAATACCCGTGCCGAGGGCTGTGATCATGGCCCTGATTTCCTCGTTGTTTAGGACCTTGTCCAGCCTGGCCTTCTCGACGTTGAGAATCTTACCCCGCAGCGGCAGAATGGCCTGGAAGCGCCGGTCCCTGCCCTGTTTTGCCGAGCCGCCGGCCGAGTCGCCCTCTACCAGGTACAGTTCACTCATGGATGGGTCGTTAACGGAACAATCGGCAAGTTTGCCGGGCAGTGCTGTTGATTCCAGGGCACTTTTCCGGCGGGTCAGTTCCCGCGCCTTTCTGGCGGCTTCCCTGGCCCTGGCTGCATTCACGGACTTTTCAATAATCTTTTTGCCCACCGCCGGGTTCTCTTCCAGGAAGGTGCCTACTCCTTCGACCACGATGGAGTCAGTGATGCCCCTGACTTCGCTGTTTCCCAGCTTGGTCTTGGTCTGCCCCTCAAACTGGGGCTCCCGGACCTTGACGCTAATAATGCCTGTCATACCCTCCCTGATATCTTCACCGGAAAGATTGCTTTCGTTTTCCTTCAGGATACCATGCTTGCGGGCATAGTCATTGATTACCCTGGTCATGGCCGTTTTAAAACCCGCCTCGTGGGTACCGCCTTCCTGGGTGTTAATGTTGTTGGCAAAAGAGAAAATGTTTTCTGTGTAGCTGTCGTTATATTGGATAGCGATTTCGATGGCCACATCGTCTTTTTCACCGGAGAAATATATCGGCTTCGGATGCAGGACATCCTTATTCTTGTTGAGGTGCTTTACATAGTCAACGATACCGCCCGCATGCTGGTATGCCTTTTCCTGTTCCTGGCCCTCTCTTTCGTCCTTCAGAACGATCATCAGATTTTTATTGAGGAAAGAGAGTTCCCTCAATCTTAAAGACAGGATACCGAATTCATAAACCAATTCCTCAAATATTTCCGGGTCTGGTTTAAAAGTAACCTTCGTGCCGGTTGATTTGGCCTTCCCAATGACAGTCAGGTCTTTTACCGGTACCCCTCTCTCATATCTTTGGTGATATACGCTGCCGTTTCTTTTGACTTCAACTTCCAGCCATTCGGAGAGGGCATTAACAACTGAAACCCCCACCCCGTGCAGGCCTCCCGATACCTTGTAACCCTCCCCGCCGAATTTACCGCCGGCGTGAAGGATAGTAAGCACAACCTCGACCGCGGGCCGGCCTATCTGGGGTTGGATGTCTACGGGAATACCCCGGCCGTTGTCAGTCACCGTGATGGAATTATCTGGGAGAATAATCACTTCTATTTTATCGCAATATCCGGCCAGTGCTTCGTCTATGCTGTTATCCACAACTTCGTAAACCAGATGGTGCAGGCCTTTGGAACTGGTGGTGCCTATATACATACTGGGTCTTCGCCTTACCGCCTCCAGCCCTTCCAAAACCTGTATCTGGTTAGCGCTGTATTCCTGATGGGTTGCTCGTTCCATTAACTGACCTCCAATTTCATATGCCTCTAAATTATAATTTTACCATATTATTCAGCCTCTAACAAGGACAAGCATTTTTTAATCGCGATACGGTAAAAGATAAAAACCGTGTATTACCACGGTTCTTCACTGGTTTCGGTATTTGATAGGACATCGTCTGATCTTTTCTTTAAAGTCATCGAAGAAATCGGCGACAAAAATATCTTTTTTGTTGTGATGACAAGGGCTTTGGCATTTGCCGCTATAGGTTCGATGAAACCGTCGTTTTCCGCAAGCTGCATAAATTCTCTGTTGACCTCGGTTTTCTTCATCATTTGGGTGTTCATTATGGCTATGACCTCTTCTTTAGGTACTACAATGTCTCCTCCTAGATGTAAAAACATCTTATCCCTCCTGTTTAAGATCTATTTTTCCATTATTTACTTCAAATATCCGGCAATTGCGTGCATTAGATAATAATAATTCACCAATTTCCGTAGCCGTAACAAATGCCTGAACCCTACCCCTGACAACCTGTAGCAGGTATTTTCTTCTGTCGGCATCCAGTTCAGACATTACGTCATCCAGGAGCAGGACCGGATACTCACCGGTCTCTGCTCTCATGAATTCCAGTTCAGCCAGCTTCAGGCTGAGGGCACATGTTCTCTGCTGGCCCTGGGATCCGAAGGACCTGGTAATAGTATCCCCAATCCTGATTTCTATATCATCCCTATGGGGTCCGAGGCCGGTTGCTCCTTTGATCATATCGGCATTCCTGTGTTCCTTAAGTTTTTTAAAAAAGAATTCTACCGGCGAACATTCGGCCCCTCCACCCTGAAAACTGATCGAAGGTATATAACATATATTTAATTCTTCTGCCCCCTCAGTAATCTCACTATGAATGGACTTAGCAAGTGGAGCGAGTTTCTTTAACGCCTCACCCCTTTTCTTTATGATGCCGGATCCGTATTCAGCCATCTGAAGATCCCATACATCGAGAAGATCAGGGCTCTCTTTTTGTTCCCTGACCGCTCTTAAAAGATTGTTGCGCTGAGTCAGTACCCTTGCATAATTTAACAGGCTATGGCAGTAAAAAGGACTGGTCTGGGAGATTTCAATATCCATGAACCTTCTCCTGACAGCGGGTCCTCCCTTTACCAGCATCATATCTTCCGGCGAAAACATAACCACGTTTACGGTGCCGAAAAGCTCACTAAGTTTCTTACGGGATTGGTTGTTCACTTTAAGGATTTTTTTTCCGTCTGACCTGACAACAAACTCTATCTGGAAACATCCATAAACCCTTTCTCCTTCCAGAAAGATTCTGAAAGCCTGTTCTCCCCATAAAATCATTTCGTTATCGTGATTGGTCCGGTGTGATTTTCCGGTCGCCGCATAAAAAATGGCTTCAAGTATGTTTGTTTTTCCCTGGGCATTTCCACCGATCAAAATATTTAAGCCCGGATGAAAGCCGATATGGGTGTTTTTATAATTCCTGTAATTGACAAGAGAAAGACCGTGCACCAGCACCCGTTACAACTCCTTGTCGGAAAACACTCCTCTTATTCTGCGGGACGGAACAGTGTTGTTTTCCGTTAAACAATTCTTATAGGCAAAATAAGGTATATGTAATTTTCACCGTCAGCCCGTTTTATTATACCGGGGCTTAATGAACCTGTCAGTTCCAGTAAAATTTCATCCGCATCGATTACTTTCAGTACATCAATCAGGTACCGGGAATTAAAGGCTATCTGGGTTTCTTCGCCTTCCATCTCTATGGCCAGCTGCTCTTCTATTTTACCGATTTCAGGGCTGTTCGAATTAATCACCAGGCTGCCGTCCGTAACAGTAAGTTTTATTATATTGGCGCCCTCTTTGGCCAGCAGTGACGCCCTTTCGGTTGCCTCCAGCAGTTCCTTCGTTTTAATTTTGATTTTGGTTTTACAGCCCTGGGGAATAACCTGTTTATAATTGGGAAACTGCCCCTCTATCAACCTGGAAATAAGGCGTATCCCGGGCATTTCAAAGACAGCCTGATTTTCACCAAAGGCTATTTTTAATTCTTCGCTGTCTCCTGTCATTATCCTATTGAGTTCGTTTAGCGTTTTTCCCGGAATAATAACTGATTTTTGGATTTCCGTGTCGCCATTTTCAATATTTCCTATCCTGTAAGCCAACCTATGGGTGTCAGTAGCTACCAACCTTATCTCTTTACTTTCAATCTCCATAAGTATGCCCGTAAAAATAGGCCTGTTATCATCAGTGGACGTAGAGAAACCTACCTGCTTAATCATGTTTTTAAAAAGATCCTGCTTAAGAACAAGTGTATCCTCGCTATCTATTGATGGAAGTATTGGAAATTCTTCAGCCGGCATGCCGAGTAGATCAAATTCCGATTGCCCGTATTTAATCAGAGTTAAATTATTTTCTTTATTAACTTCGATGCTTATATTGACATCTGGAAGTCTTCTGACTATTTCGCCGAAATACCTGACCGGGAGAACCACTCCTCCCTCTCCTTCAATTGATACCGGTACACTGCATTCAATACCCATTTCCAGGTCCGTGGCTGTAAAATTTAAGTGCCCGTTGCCCGTTTTGAGAAGAATTCCGGACAGAATGGGTAGCGGGTTTTTAGTGGACACAGCTCTTTGGACAACCTGGACGCCATAAGACAAATTATCCTTTGTAGCAGTCAATTTCATGAAGAAAAGACCTCCTTTTTATCCACAGGCAAACTGATAAAAAAAGTTTTGTGCCGCAGGATTTTTATTATATGTTTAATTGAAGTAATAATAGTAGTAAGACATGTGTATAAGTGGATATATGAATAGAGGGCTTGTACCTCTAATAATTGTCTCTGTTGAAAAAATGTAGATAACCGGGTAAAAGTTATCTACATATCCGCAGGGCTTACTGCATGATTAGGGTGCGCAGTTCTTTAACGGCGTCCTGAAGCAAGGTATCATCTCTCAGTGCGGTGGATATCTTCTCATGGGCATGCATAACGGTGGTATGATCCCTGCCGCCAAATTCTTCGCCGATTTTGGGAAGGGAACAGTCCGTAAGTTCACGACAGAGGTACATCGCTATCTGCCTGGGGAAGGATATTATGCGGGTACGTCTTTTAGTTTTGAAATCATCCAGACGTAATTTATAATATTCGGCTACTTGTTTCTGAATTAGGTCAATGGAAATGGTCTTGGGGCGTTGGGTCGGAAGAATGTCTTTAAGGGCCTCGCAGGCCAGTTCAAGGGTTATAGGAGTATGGGTTATTGAAGAATAAGCCATTACTCTTATCAAAGCACCCTCCAGTTCCCTGATGTTAGATGGGATCTGGTCAGCTATATATGTCATGACCTCGTTGGAAATATGGAGATTTTCCAGCTTTGCTTTTTTTCTAAGAATAGCAATTCTGGTTTCAAGATCAGGAGGCTGAATGTCGGTTATCAAACCCCATTCAAAACGGGACCGCAGCCTGTCTTCCAATGTGGGAATCTCCTTAGGAGGCCTATCACTGGAAATAATAATTTGTTTATTGGCTTCGTATAGGGCATTAAATGTGTGAAAAAATTCCTCCTGGGTTCTTTCTTTACCGGCCAGAAATTGGATATCGTCAATTAACAGAATATCCATATTCCTGTATTTATTACGGAATTTAACGGTCTTATCATCTCTGATGGCGTTGATTAGTTCGTTGGTAAATTTCTCGGAAGATACGTAGACAACCTTGGTCATTGGGGCATGATCAAGAATATAATGGCCTATTGCCTGCATAAGGTGTGTTTTTCCCAGTCCTACACCTCCGTAAATAAAAAGAGGGTTATAAGACTTGGCAGGGGCTTCGGCCACGGCTAGGGAGGCAGCATGGGCAAAACGGTTGCTGTTGCCGACAACAAATGTATCAAAAGTATATTTTGGGTTTAAATATGTAGACCCTATTTCCTCGGTCATCTTACCCATATATGCTAAAGAAGTGGCGGATGTTTCGGGCATAGCCGTATATATAAAATTGGGAAGCACAAAACAGAGAGCAACTTCATGGTTGGTTACTTCCTCTAGAGAATCCTTAATTAAATCATAGTAACGACTTTCTAACCAGTCCTTGGCAAAATCGTTGGCAACCTCAATAATCATTGTATAATTTTGAAACTGGACCGGTTTGGTTGATTTGAGCCACGTCTCAAATGATGGTTTACTTACCTGCTTTTCCATGATTCCCAAGGCTTTTTGCCAGATATCGCCAACTTCAAAAGACAACATTGCCAGACCTCCCGGTGGTATTAAAGAAAAACCCGTTATTGATAACAATTCCCACAACTTATCCACAGCCCTGTGTAAAATGTAGTAAAGCAGCGAATAATGTTGGCTTTGTTCAAGAGGGGGGGTATAAATAACTATATAAACCCTAGAGAATCAACGATTTCCCAAAAATTAACGGTTAAGAAAAAAGGTGTTTTATAAAATTAGGAAGTGGTTATAAAAGCTTGAGTTAACATGTATTTAATAATTTATCCACAGGTTGTCCACAAGACTGGGGAAGGGTTTGCCCAAATAAAAAAACCATTCTAGAAATGGTATAAAATTTGTACATGTTATGGGGTATTGGTAAAGGTTATCTCTCCTACAGATAGTTATTTAGGACGCTATTTCAAATTTATGAAAATTTGGTAAGTTAATGATACCAGATTTTAGGGAGGTTATCAACAATTAAATTTAAAAGTTATACACATCATTCCCAGCTGGTTAAGGGGGCCGCTCTTTAAGATGAAAAACATTGTTGCCCTTGACGTGATGGTTTTATTAATATATAATTTTGTATGTATGTCTCAGGGTAAGCAATTTCTGTAATATAAGGGTGTTTGGTTAAAAGGGGGTGCACTTTTTTGAAAAGGACTTATCAGCCTAAGAACCGTAAGCATAAGAGGGTCCACGGATTTTTAAAGAGAATGAGCTCCAAAGCAGGTCAGAATCTACTTAAAAGACGACGGCTTAAAGGAAGAAAAAAACTGTCAGCATAAGGCCGCTTTTAGTGGCCTTATGATTATTATTGGCGTGTTGGTTGATGTATCAAAAGGGATAATTCAGGGCAACTTAAGTCTGTCAGCCATAATTTTCCTCTGGAGTAATAATATGCGTTCCTTAAAAGGCTTGGTTAAAAAAAAAGATTTCAGTGACGTTTATACTAAAGGCGGTTCTGTGGTAGACAGATTTATGGTGCTTTACTGTCTGGCCAAAAATCAACCGTATACCAGATTTGGGTTTTCAGTGAGCAAAAAACTGGGTCAGGCGGTAACCCGCAACAGGTATAAAAGAATTTTACGCGAGATATGCCGCACAAACAGTGACAGGATAAATGAAGGATACGATTGTATTATTATAGCGCGTCCGAGGATAGTTGGTGAGGCTTACCGGACCATAGAAAAGAGTTTTATCAGACTGGCTGGGAAAGCAAAGATACTCGGGAAAGAGATGGATGCCGGTGAGGTTACTGGTAATAGCACTAATTAGGTTTTATCAAAAAATTATTTCACCCCTTAAACCGCCGAGCTGCCGTTTTTACCCGACTTGTTCGGAATACGCGATACAAGCCGTAAAAAGATACGGAATTGTCATGGGCTTATTAAAAGCTTTGGGAAGAATATTACGGTGTCACCCTTTCAATCCCGGAGGGTATGACCCTGTAAGATAAAAACCCTTGCTGCAAAGGAGGTTTAGGATTTGCTAGATCCGCTGATAGACGGGATAACCTTGGTCCTGCACAAGTTTTACGGGTTTACCGGCAGCTATGGCTTAGCTATTATACTGCTGACAATTGTACTAAAAATGCTTCTCTACCCTCTGACCATTAAACAGATGAGGTCTCTTAAAATAACGCAGCAGCTGCAGCCAAGGATTAAAGAGGTACAGGAAAAGTATAAGAAAGACCCCCAAAAGGCTCAAGCGGCTGTAATGGAAGTTTATAAACAGTATGGAGCCAGCCCCCTGGCGGGATGCCTGCCGCTCCTGATTCAGTTACCCATACTATGGGCATTGTTTACGGCCCTGCGAAAACTAGAAATTCCGCCAGGCGTAAGCGCGTCTTTTATCTGGAGTCAGGATTGGGCCATCTTCGGCAATCCTAACTGGCATGGTTGGCTGCAGAGCCTGAAAGCACCGGATCCGCTTTACATACTGCCATTACTGGCTATACTGACAACATTCTTCCTGCAAAGAATGACGACCAATATGCAGGATCAGACCCAGCGGACCATGCTTTACGCCATGCCGCTGATGATAGGGTTTTTCACATACAGCCTGCCATCCGGTTTGGGGTTATACTGGGTCATCTCCAATATTGTCGGCATTATTCAGCAGTACTTTATCAATAAACAGCCGTTACCTGTGTTAAAGGAGGAAACAGCCAGCAATGAGGGAAGTCGTAAAAAACGCAAAAACGATAAGGGAAGCAATTGATGAGGCATTAAAGGAACTGGACATCACAGAAGATGAAGCTGAGATAGAAATCCTGGCAGAACCCAACAAAGGATTGTTCGGCATCATTGGCGTTAAGGATGCTTCGGTCAGGGTAAGGGAAGCCTTTAAACCCGAGAAAAAAGCTATTTCTATATTAACCGGCATCTTTAAATGTATGAGGCTGCAGGTGGATATGGAAACATCGGAAACAGACGGTTACACTAGAATCAACCTGGCCGGGCCGGATTTAGGGGTTCTTATAGGACGCCGGGGAGATACTCTGGATGCCCTGCAGTATTTTACCAACCTGGCGGCTAATAAAAAATGCGAAAAGAGGGTCCGCTTTGTCCTCGACATTGAGGGATACCGTGAAAGAAGGCAGGAAACCCTGCAAAAGCTGGCCCAAAGACTGGCCGAAAAGGCCAGGCGCAAAGGAATGGATATCGTTCTGGAGCCCATGAACCCACACGAGCGGAGAATAATACATACGGCGCTGCAGGAGCATAAAGACGTCTTTACTTACAGTGAAGGTGAAGAACCGTACCGTAAGATAGTAATTGCTCCGAAAAAATAACCGGATAATAATAAATAATTTTTTCAAAACCCAGTAATTAATAATATTACTGGGTTTTTGCAAATAGTTGGTATTAAAATAATTCCGAACCATGGAAGCCATTAAGTAGGTGTGTTTGATGATTGATGATACCATTGCTGCGATATCAACCCCCATCGGAGTTGCCGGCATCGGTATAGTGCGGGTGAGCGGCAGAGATGCGGTAAATATTGTTGAAAAAATATTTCATAGTCCCAGGGACAGGAAACCGGGAGAAGCGCGAAACCATAGTATGCTCTATGGCTATATTAAACAGGAAGGAAAAATCGTGGACGAGGTTCTGGTCTCGGTTATGCGGGCGCCCCACAGCTTTACCGCTGAGGACGTGGTGGAAATTAACTGCCATGGAGGGGTTGTGGCTGTAAGAAAAGTTCTGGAGACCGTCCTGAATGCCGGCGCCAGACCGGCAGAGCCCGGGGAGTTCAGTAAACGTGCGTTTTTAAACGGGCGCATAGATCTGGCCCAGGCCGAATCCATCATTGACCTGATTAACGCTAAAACGGAAAAGAGCCTGAAGGTTGCCGTAAACCAACTTGAAGGAGCACTTTCAGGTGAGGTCAAAACAATACGGGATGACCTGCTTGAGCTGATAGCCCATATTGAAGCGGGCATCGATTTTCCGGAACATGATATCGAAGATGTCAGCCGGTCCCGGATTGAAATGAAAACCAGAGAAGTTCTGGACAGGCTTAAGCAGCTGATTGACGGTGCGGAGACAGGCAAGGTCCTCCGGGAAGGGCTGAAAACAGCCATAATCGGTAAGCCCAACGTCGGCAAGTCTTCACTATTAAATGCCCTGTTGAAAGAAAAGAGGGCTATCGTCACCGATATTCCCGGGACCACCAGGGATGCTATTGAAGAGGTTGCCAGCATCAGGGGGATTCCCGTGGTGGTGGTAGATACAGCCGGAATCAGGGAAACCGAAGATGTTGTGGAAAAACTGGGTGTTGAAAGGTCCAGAGAAATGTTTGAGGAAGCCGACCTGATCCTCTTTATGATTGATGCCTCCACCGGCTTAACGGAGGAAGACCGTGAGATACTAACCCTGATTAAAGAAAGAAAAGTTATCTGTATAATAAATAAAACCGACATCAGAAGCCACATAGACATGTCCGAGGTAGAAAAATACATAGACCGGCATGATATGTTGGAAATGTCACTTCTTAGGGGACAAGGCCTCGATAAGCTGGAGGAAAAAATAGAAAAAATAGTATATGCCGGAATAGGTTGCGGCCGGGAAGACACTATGGTCAGCAGCATCAGACATAAGAACGCCCTCGCAAAGGCGGCCGGCAGCGTGGAAGCCGTCCTGAATGCGCTTTCGGCCAACCTTCCAACGGATTGTATGGCTATTGATTTAAAAGCAGCAGTTGACAGCCTGGGAGAGATTACCGGTGAAACGCTGGATGAGGATCTGGTGGATCAGATATTCAGTCGGTTCTGTATAGGAAAATAAAGGTGCTCCGTTTTTAACGATTGGAGGCAGTTATGGAATACTTCGCCGGAGAATATGACGTTATCGTTATAGGCACTGGGCATGCCGGGTGTGAAGCCGCTCTGGCCTCGGCCAGAATGGGATGCCGGACTCTGGCCCTCACCCTGAACCTGGACAATGTCGCTTTTATGCCCTGCAACCCGGCGGTGGGCGGACCGGCCAAGGGCCACCTGGTAAGGGAGATTGACGCCCTTGGAGGAGAAATGGGCGTCAATACCGATGCCACCAATATTCAGGTTAGGATGCTCAATACCGGAAAGGGGCCGGCTGTGCATGCCCTGAGAGCCCAGGCTGATAAAAGCGCTTATCATGTGAGGATGAAAAAGGTTCTGGAAAGCCAGCCGCTCCTTGATTTAAAGCAGGCGCTGGCGGAACGGCTGCTGGTCAGGGGAGATCATGTCGAAGGGGTTGTCACCCAGACCGGCGCCGTCTTTAAAGCTGGAGCAGTCATCATCACCACCGGTACTTTTCTGCGGGGACGTATCATCATAGGAGATATTTCATACAGCGGCGGCCCCAGCGGGCAGGCCCCCGCTATCGGTTTGGCCGAGAGCCTAAAGGAATTGGGGTTGGAGCTTGGCCGGTTTAAAACCGGCACCCCTCCCAGGGTGCATAGAAAGAGTATCGACTTTTCCAAGATGATTATCCAACCGGGAGACGACAAACAACATAAATTTTCATTTATCGGAACGCCTGTTCTAAGGGAACAGATTCCCTGCTGGCTTACCTATACCAGTGCAGAAACCCATAAAGTGATAAAGG
>Ga0074195_1001888_pt1 | contig 26379 bp, 29 predicted proteins | sample EPASupsiteHSE623_FD_64525 | JGI IMG/M metagenome (GOLD analysis project Ga0074195, IMG submission 64525) | Bioremediated contaminated groundwater from EPA Superfund site, New Mexico - Sample HSE6-23 | ecosystem: Environmental > Aquatic > Deep subsurface > Groundwater > Contaminated ... | reverse complement strand
GCTGAGTTATCTTGTCGGGAAATATCGGATACTTGTAGCTGATCATCTCTGACGTATAATGCCTCTATCCCTTCTTATATAATTTGAGTGCAGGGCGAAAGTAATATGGGCAAAGGACTCCGCATTCATCCCATGGCCTAAAGGCCGGGGACTTCCCGCTTCGTCCTTCGCAATCCTACGAGTTAAATAGCTTCTCGGATCGAATGATGCGAATTTTGCATCAAGCCGGCTGCAAAGACCTTCAGCAGAAAATATTGCTATCTTACTATGCAGTCGCCATGTCCCAACTTTTATATACCGAATAGACCACCAACGTCTTATTCACAATCGTGAATACATCGGCATTACTGCGATTGCCCGGCCAAATGACTCTTCGCCACCAGAAACATTTTGCATTAGGACCGCCTTGTGATAGGAGATGAAAATAGCCATGCCGGACGGCAGCAAAAGAGAGATGGAACTGGATGGCGCTCGCATTGAGGACATTCTCAGAAACCTCGGCATCAATCCTGTCGAGGTGATAGTCGCCAAGAACGGCAAGATAGTCTCTGAGGAAGAGCAGGCGAGCTGTGCCGATGAGCTGAAGATCGTGCGCATCGTGCACGGGGGCTAGGCAAAGCCTCAAAAAATGCTTAATTCAACAATTATATAATCCGATAACTGATCTCTAACCAACACCTGATTAACCAACGATTCTCATGCTAAACCAAGCCGAAAAGGAGAGATACGCCCGCCAGATTCGTCTATTCGGCGAGGAAGGCCAGGAGAAGCTAAAGACGTCAAGCGTCTTCATAGCCGGTGCCGGCGGCCTTGGATCAGTCGTTTCCATCTACATGGCGGCAGCGGGCTTCGGCAAAATTCGCATCGTCGACTGCGATTCTGTGGAGTTGAGCAACCTGAACCGGCAGGTGCTGCACGGGAGCGATGATGTGGGCAGGAGAAAGGCAAGGTCTGCCGAGGAGACGCTGCAAGGCATCAATCCTGAGATCGAAGTGGAGGCCATTGTGGAAACCATCGACGAAGAGAGCATCGATCGCCTTCTGAAGGATTGCGACCTGATCATGGATGCCATGGACAACTTCCCGACCAGGTATCTCCTGAACCGGGCCGCTCTGCAAAGGAATATTGCGCTATTTCACGGTGCAATCTGCGGCTTCCAGGGCCAGGCCACCACAGTAATTCCCGGCAGGTCGGCCTGCCTGCGCTGCATCTTTCCGCGGGCTCCACCTGCGTCGACCTTCCCGGCCATCGGCTCCACCTGCGGTGTGATCGGCTCCATCCAGGTTACTGAGGCAGTGAAGTACGTTCTTGGATCTGGGGAGCTTCTCACAGACCGGCTCGTGCTCTGGGACGGCCTGAACTCCTGCATGGATGAGGTGGCGTGCGAGCGTGATTCGAGCTGCTGGGACTGCTCTGAAGTCTCTGCAAAGGAGTCAGGATGATTGCCGGGCTTTCTGACAATTTGGAACTAATAATAATTTAATAATAAAAGTTTAATAATAAAATAATATTAATGCATCCAATTGAGCAACAAGAGATGAAGGTATGACCGAAGGCAAAAAGGCACTGTTGGTGATGGGCTGCCCGGAGGTCCCGGTGCAGACGAGCATGGTGATTTATCTTGCCCACAAGCTCGACAAAGCTGGATATGATGTGACCGTGGCGGGAACGGATGCCGCAGTGAAGCTGGTCAAGGCCGCCGATCCCGAGAACCATTACATCAAAAAAACAGCCGACGTGGACCAGCTCATCGGAGAGATCGTGGAACAGAAGATCGATTTCGATATCTCTTTCGCCTTCATGCACAGCGATGCCGGCATGACCTACGGGGCCACGTTCAGCGCCATTTCCAAGGCGCGTCCTTTCGCCATCGTCTTCGGCAAGAATGCGGAAGCCCTGGCGGCGAGCATCGACTATCCGGCAGAGAAGATCGTGGCCAAGGCAACCCATAATCCCAATCCCCTCAAGAACAAGATCGACAAGGTGGTTTTATGAGCTGTATCGAACAGATGAAGTATAAGCTCTATTTGGAGCGCACCTCCTTCAAGGACGCCCGCGAGTATATCGAGAAGAACTCCGAGGAGGTATATTACGTCGATCCGGGCTACAAGATCTTCAAGGACTACTACATCATCGGCGTCCCGCCCGTGGCTATGGGCGTGCGCGGGAAGGAGATGCTCTTCACCTATGTCAAACCGTGCCACGGTACCTTCGTCATGGGCATCGACTCCGAAGAGGAGATCGCCAGGCTTCGAGAGAATGAAGGAGAGAAGATCAAGAAGTCCTTGAAGAAAGGCGGGCCGAAGGAAAAGGCTGAGGCGATGCCCGCAAGCTTCGGCGACATGTGGAAGAAGTAGCGCGACCAATAGCGGCAATCAATAGCGGCAATCGGAATCTATCGCGAGGATTTTATGAAAATAAAGGTCATGGCATTTGCCAGCTTCAGGGAGATCCTTGGCAAAGAGCTGGATCTGGATATCGTCGGCGAAGCGACGGCTTCCGGCGTACTGGCAATTCTTGCCGTTCGCAATAAAAGATTCAAGGAAGCGGCATTTGATGAGTCGGGCCAGATCAGGGATTACGTCCTGCTCATGATAAACCGCAAGAGGATCGATCCCCGGCAGGACCTTTCCACCAGGCTGCATGATGGAGATGAGCTGGCCGTATTCCCGCCGGTGGCTGGGGGCTGATGCTTACGATCGAGATCACGAACGAGGACTTCAGCCTGGATGAACTGGTCCGGAAGGCCAAGAGAAAAGACGCAGGCGCGCTCGTCACCTTTCTTGGCACCGTCAGGGACGACGGCATCGAGAGGATGGAACTGGAAGCCTTCCGGGAGGCGGCGCTGCCGGAGCTGGAACGCATCCGGGATGAAGCTGCGGCCAAGTTCAACCTGCGGTCGGTGGAAGTGGTTCATCGCATCGGATCGCTGGCGGTAGGCGAGAATATCGTGGCCATTGTCTGCGCCGCCGCGCATCGGGACGAGGCATTCCAGGGTTGCAGGTACATCATCGAAGAGCTGAAAGCAAGAGTGCCCGTCTGGAAGAAGGAGCTGAGCAAAAATGGCGAACGGTGGGTCGGGCATGAGTGAGAATATCATGGGCGAGAACTTGATCGGGGAGTATGTCGTCGTCTTTTGCACCGCCGCCCCAAACGAGGCCGACCGGATTGCCGGAACTCTGGTGGAAGAGCGTCTGGCGGCGTGCGTGAATATCGCTTCGGTGAGATCCTGCTACCGATGGGAAGGAAAGGTCGCACGGGACACTGAGGAGCTGATGATTATCAAGACAGAGCGGCGAATGGTAGAGCAGATCATGAAGCGTCTGCCTCAGATGCACAGCTACAGCGTCCCGGAGATCATCGTTCTTCCCATCCAGAAGGGATTTGGGCCTTACCTGGACTGGATCTCCGGGTCAATTGCAGGAAACTGACGAAACTGACAATAAAAAAAAGAGCGTGAAATGTGGTAGATAAGGATCCATTATGGTCACCACATCCATTTGCACATAATTGGTTTGCATTTGATCAGGCTGCATTTGATTAGTTAGCACGAAGAAATAGTTGGCATGAATTCTGAAAGAGGCGGGGTTTTGGGAAGAGCAGCCGAATTGAAGTATCACTTGCTGTGCCGGAGCCCTCGATCCTACTGGTAAAATCTTTATCATTTCAATTTCATTACACGAATTATGGCCAGAGATCTGAGCAAAAGGGATCTTGAGATTCAACGAAAGCTAATACCTGAGTTTGAGGACCTTCTCATGCAGGGCATAGATCTTGAATACCTGAATATACTCCCGCCCGTGGCGAACCATCACTCCAAAGATGCTCGGGATTTTGAGATGCGTCTGAAGAGGCTGTCATCCGACGACATGCAGTACATCACCGACATGATCCTCAACGGCTCGGAAAGCCTGGGGTGTCTCCTTCCAGAGTTCGCCGAGGTCTTCTTCACGGTAGCGGGCCAAAAGCTCTCCAGCGAAGTGGCCGACCGGCTGCGAGAGGCTTACGAATCTGACGAGGGGTGCAGCGGGTAAAGCCGCTTTCACGGATCAGGCGGATGAGAAAATGACTGCGATTCGAATTGAAAGCTCTGCATGCTCTCCTTCCTTGAATGTCGACGACGGCGGCAGGGGCGGCCTGCCTGTCGTGTTCGTTCATTCGCTGGCAGGAAACACCGGCCACTGGTCAAGGCAACTTGAACACTTGCGCGGAGATCGGCGAGCCTTGGCCATTGATCTGCGCGGCCACGGCAGATCAGATCCGGCAAGGGATGGGGACTATTCCGTTGAAGCAATGGCGGGAGATATTGAATCGGTTGTTGCGGCTCAGGGCTTGAGACGATTTATTTTGGTTGGCCACAGCATGGGTGGATCGGCATCGATCGAGTACGCAGGACGACACCCGGATGCCGTGGCCGGGCTTCTTTTGGCCGACCCGTCCGGTGACGCCAGAAAGATACCCGCCGGGCAATTTGCGCCGTTCATGGAGGCGTTGGCATCCGATTCTTACGCCAGTGCAGTTGAGGATTACTGGAAAATTATGATTGCAAACTCAAGCAGTTCCGTCCGGGAAAGGCTCTTGAGAGATCTTCATGCCATGCGTAAAGAGATCGTGATAGGAGTATTCAAAGCGTCTCTTCAATTCGATCCCATAACGCCGTTGCGGCGCTTTCCGGGAAAGAAGCTGTCCGTCGTAACTCAATTGAACGACACGCCCATCAGCCTGCATAATCTCCTGCCCGATCTGCCTCATGTTAGCGTACCGGACACAGGCCACTGGCTGCAACTGGACAAGCCCGAAGAGTTCAACCGGATTATGGATGAATTCATCTCCTCGGTCGAGCAAAACGGGGGACGATAGAGCAAAGCCGGTCGCGCATTATCGCTCTTCCCCCAATCCTCTTGTCGGACATCGCAAGCACGGAAAAATCGCATCCATTTCGATACTGCGGGAGAGTTTTCTTCAAGAAAATGCCGCCTGAATTTTATTCCGTGCTCCTGTCATAATGGTTATCGCCTAATGGCCTTTGGCTGGCTTTGCACGTAAAGTCCTTCTGCACGCAAAGTGACACGAATATGCAGTTTATTGGTATACGCAATGATGAGCAATTCTACCAAGTGCGGACCAATCGTTTAAAGTAAATATAAGAAGAGTTTGCAAAGTAAAACACGTATTGCAGCGTTTATCAAAAGCTTCATCATGCAACATTATTAAAGTAATTGTGCTCATATCTGAACAATATCAGTAGGAGATGGCTAAGGCAATAGGAGATTATCATCATGAGCAAAAAAATCGAGAAAGCTACTGGTGACGACCGTCGGTCGCCATTCGAACAGATCAAGCGGACGAATGATGCTGGAATTGAGTTTTGGTCAAGCCGAGATTTTGCAGGGGTTTTAGGGTATGAGAATTATCGAAATTTCGAGGGTGTTATCGAGAAGGCTAAATTGTCTTGTTTCAACAGCGGATACCGCATCGAGGACCATTTCGTCGATGTCAACGAAATGGTCATCATCGGCAGTAGAGCAGAGCGGCCTATTAAAACCACCCGCATGTCGCGGTATGCCTGCTATCTGACCATTCAAAATGCTGATCCCAAAAAGGAAATCGTTGCGCACGGTCAGACTTATTTTGCCATCCAGACGCGACGCCAAGAATTGGCGGACGAGAACATAGAGGAAGAGAGAAGGCTCGTATTGCGCGAAGAGATGCGCCGTCATAATGTTCAGCTGATGGATGCAGCCAGTGGGTGCGGAGTCATCGAACCGAGAGACTATGCAATCTTTCAAAATCACGGATATATGGGGCTTTACGGCGGACTTAAACAGGACGACATCCATCAGCGGAAAGGCTTGAAAAAGAGCCAGAAGATTTTAGATCATATGGGCAGCACCGAATTAGCGGCAAACTTGTTCCGTGCAACTCAAGCAGAGGAGAAACTGCGCAGAGATGATGTAAAGGGGAAAAATGCTGCGAACCTGACACACCACAAAGTGGGGGAGAAAGTTCGAAAAACCATCCAGGAATTGGGCGGTACAATGCCCGAAGATTTGCCCACGGTGGAAAGCATCAAGAAGATTGAAACCAAAAAGCGCAAGCAAATAAGCACGACCAATATGCTCGATAAACAATGAAGCGATATTAAGATTAAATTATGGATTAAACATCATTATTTGCTAATAAATATGAATTAAATATAAATAAATTTTAATATTTTAAGTGCCTGCACTAAAAGTCGGCTAAAATAGGTACATACTGCTGCTAAGCCCCGTTGGCCGCAATACTTAAATATTCATTACGCTAACTATAAGTTAGTAATATCAAGTATTGAATTGGATGAATCGCTAAAGTAGTGACGGCTTCAAGCCACAAAAAAAGCAAGAAATCGCAAACGATCAAATGATGATTATTGATCAGATCCATAGATCTCATTCGAGATCAGCATCAGAACAGATTAAAAAATTACTTAAGCTTTGCAGGCGAAATTACATTGGAGGATTTTAATGACAGGAGAGATCACACTCAAGGTTATTGAAGCTCGTCCGACGGATGTGGGACGCGGCATTGCCCGGGTTGACCCGGCGGTATTTCGCGAGAACGGCTGGCAGGCCGGCGATGTTCTCAGCATCGCGGGAAAGAAGAAGACTGCCGCCCTGATCTGGCCCGGCTATCCCGATGACACCGGAACCGGCGTGGTGCGTCTGGACGGAAACACCCGCAGAAATGCGGGCGTGAGCATTGACGACAAGGTTCCCGTCAAAGTGATACAGGCCGCTGCAGCCGACTCGGTTATCTTCGCTCCCACCGTGCCCTTGCGCATCACCGGCGGCGAGGAATACCTGAAGCGGTACATGGAAGGGCGCGTCATCGCCAGGGGAGACATCATCGAGATCTCCGTCATGGGAAGAAAGATCGAGCTGATGGCCACCCGCGTCTCGCCCTCAAAAGATGCAGTCGTAATCGGCGACAAGACGAGGATCGAAGTATCGGAAAAGCCGGCCAAGGAAGAGAAAGCCGGTCCGAGAGTGACTTACGAGGACATCGGCGGCCTCTCCGCAGAGATCAAGAAGGTGCGGGAGATGATCGAACTGCCCATGAAGCACCCCGAACTCTTCGAGCGGCTTGGCGTGGAAGCTCCGAAGGGCGTGCTGCTCTACGGCCCGCCCGGCACCGGCAAGACGCTGCTTGCCAAGGCCCTGGCTTCGGAGACCAATGCCCACTTCGAGACTTTGAGCGGCCCGGAGATCATGTCCAAGTACTACGGCGAGTCCGAGGAGAAGCTGCGCCAGCTCTTCAAGACAGCCGAGGAGCAAGCGCCTTCCATCATCCTCATCGATGAGATCGACTCCATCGCCCCCAAGAGAGAAGAGGTAACGGGCGAGGTGGAGCGCCGCGTGGTGGCTCAGCTCCTGGCCCTCATGGACGGAATGGAGGCGCGCGGAAAAGTGGTCATCATCGGTGCCACCAACCGTCCCGACTCCCTCGATCCGGCATTGAGAAGGCCGGGCAGGTTTGACCGCGAGATCGAGATCGGTGTTCCCAACCGCCAGTCCCGTCTGGAGGTCTTGCAGATCCACACCCGCGGCATGCCGCTCTCCAAAGATGTGAACCAGGAGAAGCTGGCCGATGTGACGCACGGGTTCGTTGGCGCAGATTTGGCAGCTCTGGCGCGCGAATCGGGCATGAGAGCCATCCGGCGCGTTCTCCCCGAGATAGATCTGGAGGTTGAATCAATACCTGCCGAGACCCTTAATAAAATCGAGGTCAACAACGACGATTTCCAGGATGCCTTGCGGGAGATGGAGCCCTCCGCCATGCGTGAGGTCATGGTCGAGTCGCCCAACGTCAAATGGGAAGACATCGGAGGTCTTGACGAGGTAAAGCAGGAGCTGGTGGAGTCGGTGGAGTGGCCGCTGACCTATGCCAAGCTCTTCGCTCACATGGACGCCAAGCCGCCCAAGGGAATCCTGCTCTACGGCCCGCCCGGCACCGGCAAAACCATGCTCGCCAAAGCCGTAGCCACGGAGAGCCAGGCCAACTTCATCAGCATCAAAGGCCCGGAGTTCCTGAGCAAGTGGGTGGGCGAGTCGGAAAAGGCAGTGCGTGAGACCTTCCGCAAAGCCCGCCAGGCGGCACCGTCCGTGGTCTTCCTGGATGAGATCGATTCCATTGCACCCGCTCGCGGCGGATCGACCAGCGACTCCCATGTAACGGAGCGCGTCATCTCCCAGATCCTGACCGAGCTGGACGGTCTCGAGTCCCTGAACAGCGTGATCGTCATCGCTGCCACCAACAGGCCGGACATCATCGATTCCGCGTTGCTGAGGCCGGGGCGCTTCGACCGGCTCATCGAGATCGGTCTGCCGGACGAGAAGGCACGATTGCAGATATTGAAGATCCATGCCGGCAAGAAGCCCCTCGCCGATGACGTCTCCCTGGAGGACCTGTCCAAGAGGACCGAGAAGTACTCCGGTGCGGATCTGTCCGCCGTGGTTAACGAAGCGGTGATGCTCGCCATCAGAGAGTGTGTCCTGGGCGGCAAGGCCAAGGAAGATGCGAACATGTGCGACTACAAGATCGAGAAGAAACACTTCGACGAGGCCATGAAGAAGGTTCACCCCACGGCTGCGGAGGAGAATTTCTACAAGAAGTTCGCCGGGGCCAAGGCATTCTAAAGGCCCCGCAAATTTTTTATTATGTATTGCGTCTCCAATCGCATCATTGCCGCGAGATTGCTTTTAAGATTAAGGCGGCAATCCGGCACAGGAGCAATTGAAGACCGAATCGGAATTCAGGCCGACCCGATCCGATTGGGACATATCGCTAAAGCCGCCCTGGCAGCAGGGAAGCCATCCGTCTTCGACTCTATTGCGGTTAACGAAGTCATCCATGTTCACTTTGATTCTTATGGTTTGCTGGCCGATGTAGTCCTCCGATATAAATAAGTCAGGCTTTTGCGGAGTGATTCCTTTGGAGGGATAACCAGAGGGCGCGCCCTTCGCAAAGCCAAGATGAGTCAGGCTGCCTGTCGAGTCCATGTTCAGAGCATAAAAGCTGGAGCGATTCTGGGATTTGGTAACGAATAACTGCGACGATGTGATGTCTGCATGAATCATAGTCCGATTGAGATTGGTCCGATACAGGCTCTCTTTATTCAAATTCCAGGAATCGATCGACGTGGTTGCGATGTCGCCGTTGTTGTCGTAGAATTCTCTGTTATGCACTTTTGGACCACTGTAGGACATCTTTTTGTAGTTGGCATAAGCCAAAGGCCAGAACTCATCAGAATCGATACTAGCAGACTCTTTAATAACAGGAACCAATATAAAATTTGACGGGTTCAGGGGATCAGGAACGCTGATATATTCAGTGGCGCTGGCCAGATCGAGATAAATCGACACCGGGCCTTCCTTAGTCTGAAGACGCTGCTTCTCGTCAATCGATAAGCTTCCACCTCGAACTGCAGAAGACTGTTCATTGGAATTGATTCCTGCGATATCCGTAACCCGGTTGAATCTGGTGAAATTTCCATTTCCAGATACGTTTCCATCCAGGCTGAAAGTCATATTGTGAGTCTCTCTGGTGAGGTAGAACGCAGGTCCACCGTCCACCTGAGCAACGATGCTATACCCGATTGTAGCATCGGACGATCCGACCGCCAACAGCAAAATAGATAGTAATGACAGGCAATGTATCAATCTGGATGTCAAATCCTGATCCCTCCTAAATGATCTCAATAGTGGTCTAATTCGGACATATTGAGTGTTCTATCGGATAAAATATAACAGTTTTGGTTGAAAAATCTTGTCCATGTTACGAAGACGAAGTTCTAAACTGCGTTAATGATGAATCATACTTATTAACATTAGCCAATTCGCCCATTGGTTCTTGCTCACAGTTGTCATTATTCAAATATCGAATGAATCATTAGCTTAGCCGGAAGACTTGAATTAGCGGGCTCTTCGCTATTTCAGGTGGCTAACTTGAAGTTATCTCGAAACGGGATCGGATGAGTGAATCAAGAAATCTGCAAGCGGGACCGCTATTCGGTTCGGTCTGGACGACTTGATCGCCTCATGCAGGATTTTTTGTCTCAATCACACCCACTCGAAACAGCGAGGAACCATTATTATAAGTATCAAAGTTCTTATAATCTAAGACAGTTCATCGTAGTAATAGCGCACGAGAGAAAAAATGGATTCGCATTAGTTTAGGAGGACGCAATCTTTGGGCATTGAGGTTCTATTTGCGGAATCTGGAAGTTCGGAGGCAGGAAGTTGATGAAATATCCAAGAAATGCATGGCAGTTAAACGGACGGAAAATGAGGACGTGGCATATCATGCTGTTTTTATTGCTCTCGCTGATCACATCGACGATGGGTGTTGCAGCATCTGCGGAACACGTCGTAGAGGTGAATAAGTCGAGCTTGCACAATGCTGAACTGGGCAATGCAACAGGCGAATTCGGCAATAATATTAACCAATCCGAGGCAAAAGTAATCGCCGCAAGATTAATTTCAGCAAACGAATCCGCCATCAATGAATCCGCTGAGGACGGAGAAAATGCCACAGGATTGCAGGAGAATAAAACTGTTGCGGCAAAGGGCGTGATGAATCTTTACGGAGTTGGAAGCAAGCTCTATCTGGAGATCCCCGCTTCCGTCCTTGGCAAGGATATGCTCTGGTATGCCGAATCGGGCAAGTTTCCCATCGATGTGAACGGAGAGCTGCAAATTGGATCTCGCGCAGTTAGGTGGGAGCAGAATGGCGGAAATGTTTTGCTGCGGGATCTGACAAGGCCGCTGCAAAAGAAGAACCTGACGAGCACAAAGACGCAGAAGCAGAAAAGCAGCCAGGCCAAAGGATCTGAAGATCCGCTGCAAGAGCAGGAGTTCGATCCGATAGACCTGGCGGTCCAGGATGCCTCTTTGGCTCCGGTGATGATGTCGTTCCCCATCGTCGGTTTGGGGCAAAACGGTTCGATGTTTATCGATATATCCGATACTTTCTCCGCCGACATTCGCGAATTTTGTGCTGAAGATGTCCTCAGCGATGCGGGTTATGAGGATCTCACCTTTGTTCCCGAAGACAGCTTCATCGATGACTTCAATGCATTTCCCCAAAATATCGTCATAAGCTCCCTGCTCACCTTCCACAGCAAGAAAGACAGCGATAAGGGAAGCGTATCCATCATTGTAAACCACAGCATCACGCTTTTGCCGGAAAGTCCAATGATGCCGCGCTATTCTGATCCGAGAGTAGGCTATTTTAAGAGCGACTTCCAGGATTATTCGAACAACGGCAATGGTGGAGTTGCAGACAGGAATATCATCCTCCGCTTCCGCCTGGAGAAAAAAGATCCCAATGCCGCACTCTCCGAGCCGGTCGAGCCCATCGTCTTCTATCTGAGCCGCGAGATTCCCAATCAATGGAGGCCCTACTTGAAGGAAGGCATCGAGGATTGGAATGCCGCCTTCGAGGGGGCGGGCTTCAAGAATGCAATTGTCGTTAAAGATGCGCCGTCTCCCGAGGAAGATCCTGATTGGAGTCCGTCGGACAGCCGCCATTCCGTGATCCGCTGGCAGGCTCTTTCCGTGGCCAATGCTATGGGTCCGTGCATATTCGATCCGAGGTCCGGAGAGGTCCTCTCAGCACACGTTATCCTGTGGGCCGATATCGTCAGCCTGGCCCAGCAGTGGTACTTTATCCAGGCCTCCCCATCAGATCTGCGAGCCAGAAAGCTGCCTCTGCCCGAGAACATCACCGGCGAGATGCTCCGCTATATTATCTGCCACGAGGTCGGCCACACCCTCGGGCTGCGGCATAACCACAAGGCGAGCCAGGCATTCACCATCGAACAGCTTCGCGATCCCGCATTCACTAGCGAATACGGCGATACGGCATCCATCATGTCCTACGGACGGCTCAACTACGTGGCTCAGCCGGAGGATAACGTAACGCGGCTGATACCGATGATCGGACCCTACGACAGGTTCGCAATCCGCTGGGGCTACAAGCCCGTGCCGGGAGCCACGTCGGCCATGGATGAGCGCATAACCCTGGACTCCTGGGCGGCGGAGGGCGTGGAAAATCCCTGGCTCTTATTTGGAGGCGAGGATGATCCGTCTTACACCGATCCCACTGTGCACACGGAGAACATCGGCTCGGACCGGATCAATGCCACGGCCCTTGGAATTAAAAACCTGGAGAGGGTGATGGGCTATCTGGTCCCGGCCACGGTCAGCAAAGGCCAGGATTTCAGCAAGCTTGGCACTATGTACGATGCCGTCCTGTCCCAGCGCTTGAAGTGGCTGGGATCTGTGGCCAAGTTGGTGGGCGGCGTCGAGGAGACGAGAACTCTGGCAGGCAGGGGCGATGTGCAGTTCAGGCGCGTTCCAAAGGAGCGCCAGGAGCAGGCTGTCGAGTTTCTTATGGAGAACTTGAGAACGCCAAAGGAGTTCATGCCCACAGATGTGATCGACAACATCACTTCCAGCGGCGCGACCAAAGAAATCCTCGCCTCGCAGGAACTGATTTTATACGGCCTTCTCAATGCGCACAGGTATCAGCTCCTGGCCGAGGAGGGCATTTTAGAACCGGCTTCCGCTTATAACCTGTCGAGCTTGCTTGGCGACGTGCAGGACGGGGTCTGGGAAGAGCTTTCTCAAGATAGCCAAGACCGCATTCATATCGATCCCGTTCGCAGGGACTTGCAGAGATACCACCTGTCCCTGCTGCAAGATCAACTGGCCGGAAAGGACAATTCGGCATTCGCGCTGGCCTATCTCTTGACCATCGGCCTGGACCTGAAGGTAGACCGGACACCGGGCGACACACTGGACATATCCTCCGACTTCAGGCCGGCTGCCATGTCAAGCTTGAAGGAGCTTCGCGGAAGGATCGAGACGGCCATGCAAAAAGGGGCTGATGAGGATACGAGAAGACATCTGGAGGATTGCCGGGAAAGGATTGACGAGATACTCATCGAGAATGTGCCCGGCAACGCCAGCAGCCTTTCGGCAAGCTAGAAAATAGAAGATCCGTTGTGTGAATCCGTTGCGTGATTACAAAGCAGCGAGATATAACGGCGAGATATAAATTTCAGGGCAGCGTCGGTAGCTGCCCTTGCGCCTTTTTTATCCGGACGGATTTTCTGATTTTTTTGGGGGTTCGCGCACAGGTCGCGAGAGTCTTACCGAAAGGAAAAGCCGGTTTTTTCAGACGCCCGGCAGTGCATCGCTTGGATTTTGCGGCTTGGTTCCCGGCACGGCTCCAACCCAGGTATAGTAATCTGCTGCCGGATATCCGAATATTCTGCCGCTGGCATCGGGATACGGAGTTCCGCTGCTTGATTTCTTATAATTGGCGACGGCGATCGGCGAGCGCAAAAACTCGTTCATCAGGGTTTGATTGCCGGCGAATGATGCCCACAGGAACTGATTATACTGATCAAGATACGTGTTATATTGTCCGGCATAATCCACGACATATTGGCCGCGCCCAAAGTATTCACCAACGAACAATCCGATCTTCAGCCCGTTGGCCACGCCCTTCTGATAGTCGGTCATCTCTCCATTGGCCGTTATTGCGGCCAGCGAGAGTATAATAAAGACGGCAAATGCAGGCATCCACTTCATCACTAATCATCTCCTGGATCATTGCACTCTTGTATGAGTTTTTAGCTTTTTTCATTCCGGGCTTCAAGAAGCTCAAAGGACGCGGAGGATAGAAATGAATAAAATCAATACCAATTTATAATTTTATTTATACCTTTTGCAATTATACTTTTTGCAATTATCCAAATAGACAAAAAGCCCGCGCTCCCCGACGCAATCAACCTGGAAGGATCAATAAAAATCAATGGCAATAGCAGCCTGCTATTGCTTGGCCAGGACAATCTCCATAGAAGAAACATTGACGGTCTTGCCATCCTCATTCGGAATGGCTTCCGTCCCGATGGTTATGCTCGCCACCTTGAGGTTTTGCATGAACCTGTTCCTGGTGATCTCAGCCGCGTCCACGGCGCGGGAGATCGAGCGTCCCCTGGCCTTCAGTGTCACGCTTGTGATAGGTTTATTGAACTGTGTCATCACTGCAAGCACATAGTTCATGACTGGTTTGTCGCCGATGAAAATTACCGCACTGTCTTCTTTGTTTTCCATACCATCTCCCCATCCTCTCGTTTTTCTTGACCAGGTTATTAACCCTTTCTCTCTATGATCTCCCCGAAGGCAAAATTGGGTTTTACTGCATCGATCTTTACGCGCAGTTTATCTCCTAGCGTCGATTTGCGCACGATGATCGCGAAGCCGTCCACCATCGCCACGCCATCGCCCGATTTGCCCACGGAATCGATCTGGACATCCAGGATGTCGCCCTTGTGCACGGGGCTGGAAAGGAGCCTCTTGGCCACGATGTAGGTCTCAGCGCTCTCCTTTCGGGAGGCTTTGGGTGAGTGGGCCTGCACGGATGAGAATTCCCTGCGCACCTCATTCAGGTAGTCGATGAACAGGTCGCCCTGGAAGACCTTGGTCACGAAGTTGCCGCCCGGCTTAAGAAGCTGCAGCGCCGTGCGGAGCGCGGAGCGGGAGAGGTCGACGGACACGGCGTGGTCCATATCCCAGGCGCCGGTCAAGTTCGGCGCTGCATCGCAGATGACCACATTGGCGCTGCCGCCGAGTGCTTCTTTAATCAAATCAATGGTGCTCGCGCTGGTGATGTCCGCCTTGAAGGTGATGACATCCGGTATGGGCTCGATCGTCTCCAGGTCCACGCCCACGATCTTGCCGCCGGAGAGCTTGCGGGCCACCTGCAGCCAGCCGCCCGGAGCCGCGCCGAGGTCGACGACGCTGTCTCCGCGCTTGATCACATTGAACTTTTCATTTATCTGCAAAAGCTTGAAGGCTGAACGGGCTCGGTAGCCCTCTTCCTTTGCCAGCCTGTAATAGTAGTCTCTCTGATCTCGGGCCATCTTGGAAAGACTGTTCGCCGCCAAAGGATAAAGACTTGCCCCGGCCCGGGGCCTTTGGCAATGGACCTTTCAGTGAAGGCAAATTAGGCGGGCAGTTGACGACGAGAATTTGCGACGAAATTTTGCCGGAATAGCGAAGAGATTATAAGCGGCGGGTGTGACGAATAGGTTAGACGAGAGAGGAAGGGCGGCCGCCGCTGGCCAATTCTGGCCGGTGTGGAAAGTCCTCCCACCCCTGGACACACAGACATCCCAAAGGATGTGGGGCGAGAGCTCCGGCTCTGGCACAGAAACGAGACCGCGCCGCGTCAAAGCGATGATGCCGCAAGGCTGAGGTCGCGCGGGCCGCGGATGAAACGGCGAAACCCTGTGGGTGCAAGCCAAAATAGAGCAAAACCAAATTGGACGTCCAGCCAAGCTCGGGTATGGCGCTAAGCTGAATGCCGCACGGAACAGAAGGGGGCTTACTCTCCTCACTCGTTAATGATCCTAGTTAAGAAAGCAAAACAAAAAACAAGACCTAAGTTAAGAAAGTTGATACAAAAATCAAGACCAAAGTTAAGAAAGCTGATACAAAAATCAAGACCAAAGTTAAGAAAGCTGATACAAAAATCAAGACCAAAGTTGAGACCAAAATCAAAGATCAGAATCAATTTCCTGCTGTCGAATTCTTCTGCACGACATTCAACTGCCTGGCATCGTTGAAATAATTCTGAATTTCAGGCGAGTTCAACCCGAATTTGAAGAACGCTCTTCTGAATTCACGGTAGTAGTCCGGATGCTTTCGAAGCCGGTGAACATCGTCAAATATGGCAAGTCTTGAGTAAATATATGAATCACTCAGCCACTGTCCCATTTGGTTTGAAAAATCCTGATCGGCAGTCCCGGACCAGACCATCACCTCTCCCCGGTAGCGCGAGCGGTTCAGATTGATCTGCGTTATCGGGATTATCCCTTCCTCATGAGCTTTCATGAAATCGGCGAGAAGGACTTTCGACCACTCGTACCCGAGGCCTATGTCATGCGCAGAGGCCGGATGGTAGTTTTCCAGATCCTCGCCCATCAGCTCGTACACGCGCACTTTGACTTCCAACTCACATGGCGCATCCAGGATTAGTTGAATCAAGGGAAAATTATTGGAAGGCACGAGCCAGGATTTCAGACAGGCGATTTTATCGCCCAGTGCTAACATATCCGTTTTGCTGTTTACTATTTTCTTCTGCAACTGCGTGTCGCCTTCCAATCCGACCTTGAAAAGCATGAATGCCAAGGATGCTGTCGCATCTCCTTTTTGATGTAAGGCGAAGTAGGAATTCGCAACGCTCGGGTTTGATTCGTAGGTACTTTTCATGAACGTTGCATTATGCATCCTTGCCAAATCCGGGCTGCCGCTCGACTCGATCAGGGCGCGGGAAACATGCTCTCCATACTTATCCAAATACTGCTGCACCAAAACTCCGCCGCCTGAGCCGCCATAGACCATGATCTTGCCGTCTTGGGGCAGCAGTCCTTTGTGCTGCATATCCCGTCTAACCGCTTCAATGTCGTCGATCTGCTGGTTTGAGCCGTAGAGGTTTAGCGCCAGCGGATAATTCGCCGAGCCGTCTTTGTTGAACACCTCAGGGAATAATGTGGGGCTCACGCCGCGGTTTCCTATGAGCACGTAGGAGAGGCCGCCTAAATCGGCATCGAAGTATTCGAAATCCTCGGATGAATTGATCATTCCGACCTTTTCTTGCTGATTATCGCAGAGCCAGAAGACCACACCGTCGTCTGCTTTGAATTCGGGGCTCAGGAGGTAAAAATCTGTAAAGTTGCCAAGCGACTGGTTCTGGTGGTCGATGGGAATCTGTATGTAATGATGAGATTCATCCGGCGGCATCTCGGGATAGTATTCGCCCGGAGCAATGCGGGTGGTCGGCACGGCGTTGAAATCCTGATATTCGCCCCAGCCATAAATTCCTGCCGCAAGGAACAATACGAATATTGAAAGGAGAAGAATTTTCCTTGTTGCCCTGTATCTCATATCCTGTGCGCCTCGAAATCGGCACTTGCGATATGGTGTCCCGCCAAATGCATCAAATCTCATAATGCAAAGATCCGATAAAATGATTGCGGTATCCTAATCCTGGCCGCTTTTTATCGTTTCTCTTCGCAGGCGTGCAAAGCCGCCCGCGCCGCCAGCCGCGCCACCCGCACCGGCTCGGGCACGCGGCCATCCAGGGTGAATTTGTTGAGCAAAATTCTGGCCTCGTCGGCTGTCATGCCGAGGACGCGCACATAAACCTCAAAGCCGGTTTTCAGCCGCACGCTCACGCGCGCGCCCAGGCGAGCGTAGCGGCGAAGCTTCTCATCAGGCTGCAAAAAATATTCGCGGATGTATTCTTCCAGCCCGGGCGACTCCTCATAAGTCAGGCAGACCAGCGGCTTATGCACCCTCTCGAAGACCAGATCAAGATCGATGATATTGAACCAGCTAATTGCCGCACCGCCGAGCAGCAGGACATTGACATCGGATCGGTCCAATTTGCTGTAGATTTGGAGGACCGCCTCGGTGGCATCATCCCCGCCCACGGTGGCGCGGGCGTAGGCAAGACCGTCCACGCGCCGGTCCGCGCGCATGACCGCACCTGCCAGAACGGAATGAGGGCGAGTGCGAACAAAACTCTCTGCAATGCCAAGGCAGCGCAGTGCGGGTTTATTGAGGTGAAGCGGCATATTTTACCATCCGCCTTTCCGATAAATTCCGGGCATTTTTCCAGGTATTCTATTCTCTGCAAACATTCAGCCGGATCAGGTTACTTTGATCCTGTGAATTCCCCGCGCCTTATTAACCACGGATTTCAGGGACGGTGCCAATTCCAGTATCATCTCCAGGGGCATCTTCTCTCCCGTGATTGAGAGCGCGTACTGCCTCCCCGGCTCGACGATAAGCATGGCCAGAGGCGCAATCCAGCTTCCCATAATATATCCTTCGTCGCTCTTCAAAATGGAGACCTTGACCACGGTATAAATAATCTTGTTGCCTGCCGCCATCTCTTTGGCGACTCTGATCTCCGTCTCGATTGCGGGAAGCTTTATTTCCTGCATGGTGCTATCCTGACGGCATTGCTCTTTAAGATTTTCTTTGTAATATTTTTCAAGATCTCACCACTTCCCTCAACAGCTTTCTTATCTCCCTTTCCCGCAGGGCGTTGATCAATGCCCACAATGCCCAGATCATTCTGGCCCGGACATCGGCAACAAAGTCCCCTTCCAGCATCATTCCCGCAAAGCTCGGCGAGATGAGGATATTTGCTCGAAATAGGCCCAGAGCAGATACGATCGCCCAGAGGTATCCGCTCATCACCGCCGTATCAACCGGATCGTCCAGGCCGAAGCAGATGCAACAGGAAAGCTTTTGGAAACTCAACGATTTGACCAGATCTCTGCAGACCCGGACAATGGCGGGAAAGGCATCCAGCAGAGTTCTCGGATTAAAGGGAAGGGCAGGAGCGGAATTTTTTCCGGTTTTATTTCCAGGATCATCCTCTGGCGTGTCTTTTATCTTTTGCCCTGCGTCTTTTGTCTTTTGCCCATCCGTTTTCTCTACTATCTTTTCAGGTTCTGCGTTTTCATGCTCTTCAGCATCTTGTGCGGTCTTTGCCTGAGCCTCATCTTTGCAGTCATATTCATCGCTCTGCGCTCTTTTCGCTTCGTCCTGCGTTTCGCGTAAAATAGAAGTGATCGCATCCTGTGCAGGCGACGATTCGATCGCATCTTTTTTCAGGATAAATCCCAGCCATGATACTTCGTAACGCCCTCGCACCATTGGGCCTTGCTTCTTGAATTCCAGGTCAAGATGGAATGGAATTATCAAAAAGAAGATTAAAAGCACAAAGATCAATGCCGCCAAAGCTGAGAGGGTCGTCAAAATGATAGACGAGACTTCAACCCAAGCGAGCATCTGCCCAAACCTACTCTACGTCGATGGTGGCAATGTGTCCGGGCTTCTTTTCCCGGCCCTCCTTTTTGCCCATCAGCTTGTCCATGAAGAGGTGAGCAATATTGGTTATCGGCTCGGCCAATGGACTTGGAGCCGATAGGGGAATGACCCTAACTCCATCCGATCCGCTCACGCCCTTGAACACGATCACTACCGCAACCGGAAACACACCCACACCGCCTCCGGCCCCGCCTGCCACGCCGCCTTTGCTGGCGTCATCGCTTCCGTGGCCGATGCCGGTTCCAAATCCCATGCCCATCTTCGTGATGGGTATGATGATCTTGTCCTCCATCTCAATCGGCTCGCCAATGATATTCTTGGCGGAAAGAGCCTTGAGAAGTTCGTCGACCGTGGCCTTTATGGCATCTTCTGCAGCCATTATATCTCCCAAAATAACTATAGGCTCTGGCATATTTACATCTTTGCTTTCCAGGATCCACAAAGGATCGCAGCCAGGCTTATTATGAATTATCATTGAGCAGTCATGATTCATCACTGAGCCGTCTTGAATCACCATAATGCCGTCATGAATCATCATAAGGCTTATCATGAATCGATGCATGATGGATTTTGCAAAGGTATAATTAGAATTAAAAAGAATCAAAAGCATCTCCAGAAAATTGTTAAAAGGAGAGAAGAATGACGGAGGACGCCCAGGCAGTTTACAGCAAAGCTCCGGAAATTTTCCAGAGACTTAGACGCGAGATCGACAAGGTTGTGGTCGGACAAAATGTGGCCATCGAGCAGCTAATCATCGCCGTTCTTTCCGGCGGCCATGCCCTGCTGGAGAGCAATCCGGGCCTGGCCAAGACGCTGCTGGTGAAGACGACGGCTTCGTGCCTCGGCCTCGGCTACAGCAGGATTCAGTGCACGCCGGACCTGATGCCTGCCGATATCACCGGCACGACCATCATCGACGAGACGGACGGGATCAAGAAGTTCCGTTTCGAGGCGGGACCGGTCTTCTCCAACATCGTCCTGGCCGATGAGATCAACCGCGCCTCGCCCAAGACGCAGAGCGCGCTTCTCGAAGCCATGCAGGAGAAGCAGGTGACGGTAGGCAAGAAGACCTATCTTCTGGACAGGCCTTTCTTCCTCCTGGCCACGCAAAACCCCATCGAGATGGAGGGCACCTTCCCCCTGCCCGAGGCCCAACTGGACAGGTTCCTGCTCAAGATTTTCATGGATTATCCGAATGCAGACGAGGAGATGAAGATCCTGGATCGATTCTCCGGTCGCAGTGAGCCGGTTGTGGAGAGGGTGGTGAGCAAAGACGAAGTCATCATGCTGCAGCAGCTTTGCCGCGACATTCCGGTCTCCGACGATCTGAAGGCGGCGGCGGTCAATTTGATTTTGGCCACCCGCAAGTGGGAGGGCGTGCAGTACGGAGCCAGCCCCAGAGCCACCATCGGCCTCATCGTCTCTTCCAAGGCCAGGGCCTTCTTGCAGGGCAGAAATTACGTCTCCAAGGAGGATTTGCATGTCATGGCGTACCCGGTGCTCAGGCACAGGCTGATCCTCGGCTTCGAGGCGGAGCGGAAGGGCCTTACTCGCGACCAGGTGATAACTGATCTGCTGAAGAGCCTCAACCTCTGAAAATTAAAAATAACGTTTAAAAGAAAATTGGACAGATTTTGGGTTTAGGGTCATGGACACAGAGTTCTTCAAGGAGCTGGAGCGATTCTCCCTGCTCGTCAAGAAGCGCGTCTCTACCGCCTATAGCGGCGGCAGAAAATCGCTGCGCTTCGGCCACGGCATAAGCCCCGTCGGCTACCGGGAGTACCGCAAAGGGGACGACTTCAAGCTGATCGACTGGAAGGCTTATGCTCGAACGGAGAAGCTCTACATCCGCGAGCATGAGGAGGAGCGCAGCCTCGTGGTGCATATTCTCCTCGACGGCAGCGGCAGCATGGGCTATGAGGGCAAGTTCGCCTTCGCCTCGCGCCTGGCGGCGGGCTTTGCCTATCTTGCCACTCTTGAGAATGAGAAATACGCGCTATCCTTGTTCTGCAAGCGGCTCTATGCCGGCGAGCCCAAAAGAGGCCGGATAAAACTCTTCCAATCCATCGATGAGCTGGACAAGGTCCAGCCTCACGGCGGAACCAACCTCAAGCCGGTCATCGACCAGTTCGAGTCGCTCATCACCACCACCAGCCTGGTGGTGCTGGTCTCCGACTTTTTGGGGGACACCGATGAGATTTTGTCGGGCATCTACCGCCTCTCCAGGCATGATCTGGTGGTGATTCAGGTCTTGGCTCCGGAGGAGGTGGAGCTTCGCTTCGGGGGTGACGTCAAGTTCGTGGATGCGGAGACGAGGCAGCCGCTGGTCACACGCGTGACGGAAGGCGAGCGCAAAGAGTATTTGCGCAAGCTTGAAGAGCACAACTCCCGTATCAGAGCCGCCTGCAATCAGGTGGGTGCGGACTTCTTCAGCTTCAGGACGGACCGGCCCATCTTCGAGGCATTCACAGAGATGCTCTCCAAGGCGATCGTTGTGAAAGTCTGATATGAATTAAATTAGTCTGAATAAATTTGTTAAATAAATCTTAATCCAAATGAACTCATAATTCAAACGAATCTCAAATCAAATGAACCTAAATTCAAATGATGTTTGCGAGGCGCAATTGAAGATCAAGCTTGGTTATGGTCAGGGAGCCCTGCACCTGGACGGGGGAGACGGAATCGAGGTCGTCCATCCGAAAGAGCTTCCTGCGGCAGGTGCGGGCGAGATCGAGCGGTCGCTGCATAAGCCAATGGGCAGGAGCCTTGATGATTTTCAGGGGTGTAAATCCGCCTCGATCCTGGTCAGCGACATCACCCGCCCCTCTCCGACGCATCTCATGCTGCCGCCTCTGACAAAAAGGCTGAAGGACCTCGGAATCCCGGACATCCGGGTAGTCTTCGGCCTTGGCACGCACAGGAGGATGACCGCTGCAGAAGAGAAGCTGCTCTTGAAAGACTGCACCGGATTGCCTCATCGACAGCACGATCCCGCTCAATGTGTCCATTTGGGGGAGACACGACGCGGCACGCCGGTGGAGATCCTGGAAACTGTTGCCTCCTCCGATCTGATCATTGCCACGGGCAACATCGAGTACCACTACTATGCAGGCTACAGCGGCGGAGCGAAGGCTGTCCTGCCGGGCGTCAGCTCGGAGGCATCCGTCATCAAGAATCACGAGCTGATGAGGGACCCGGCCTCAGTCACGGGAAGGCTGGACAGCCCGGTGCGTCTGGACATGGAAGACGCTGCAGAGATTGCCGGTCTTGATTTCATCCTGAATGCGGTCTTGAACGGCAAGAAGGAGATTGTGCAATCGGTGGCGGGGGATTTTCGCGAAGCCCATCGAGCGGGAGCGGCAACGGTTGATGCCATGTACCGGCGGGCTGTCAAGCCTGCCGAGATCGTCATAACCTGCGCGGGAGGCAGGCCCAAGGATTTGAACCTCTTCCAGGCCCAGAAGGCCCTGGATAACGCCAAGAACGCCGCGCTGCCGGGAGGCAGCATAATCCTGGTGGCGGAGTGCTGCGAGGGCCTGGGAAACCACGTCTTCGAGCGGTGGGCGAGGGACGCATGTTCGGCTGAGGACTGCTGGGAACGCTTCGGAAGGGAATACGAGTTTGGCGGCCACAAGGCGGCCTTCCTGGCGCAGGAGTCGTTCCGCCATCAACTGATCCTGGTGTCTTCTATGCCCGACGAATTGGTGAGGATGTGCTTCATGCAGCCGGCAAAAACACTCGATGAGGCCCTGACGCGTGCCAGGGAAAGCCAGGGAAAGGACGCGAGGATGCTCGTTCTGCCACATGGAAACCTGACACTTGCGGTATCAAAATAATATTTTTTAATTAAATCAGTAACTTCAAATTTTTAAATAATTTTTTAGAATAATTTTTAAAGAAATTTTTAAATTAGTAATCTCAAAAAAATAGTATTTTTTTTGGTGCGAGGACCAATAGCGCAAAAAAGCAATGCAGCATGAGTTCGCTCTCCTCATGCCGCTAAATTTTCGGCTGCTACATCACTTCAGCATAAACCGGCAAGCGATTTATTCCATGACCTCAACGCTGCCGTCATCCAGATGATAGCGGGCACCGATGATCATCAGCTCGCCTTTCTCGACCTTCTCGGAGAGGATGGGCTGAGATGTGCTCAATTGCTCCACGATGTTCTCGATGTTATTATCGATGGCCAGATCCACAATCTCGCTCTCGTTTCCGGAGGCTTTTGCCTCATCGACGGCAGGCTGGATGAAGTTGACCAGGCTGTCCAGATGTCCGGTGGCCTCGCCGCCCTCGGCTGTGGCTTTGACGGCTCCGCAGCTATCGTGGCCCAGGACCACGATCAGCGGCACGCCCAGATGCTCCACGCCGTACTCGATGCTGCCCAAAGAGGCGTTATCGATTACCTGTCCGGCAGTCCTGACCACAAAGATGTCTCCCAGGCCCTGATCGAAGGCAACTTCGGGGGCAATCCTGGAATCGGAGCATCCCACCACTATGGCAAACGGATGCTGACCGGCGACAAGCTCCGTGCGGCGATCTGCAGACTGGTTGGGATGAGTGACATTTCCCGACACGAACCGGGCATTTCCGTCCATAAGTTTCTGCAGCGCCTCTTCGCCTGTGATGGTCTTTTTCTCTTCTGCCGCATTGATAATCATCGTTAATGCAAATAGCGCAATAGCAATTGCCAAAAAGCTAGATATTTTTATACTATATCCCTCCAAAACAACCTCTGGAAATAGTGGAATAAAAAACTTTTCAGATAAAAGATTTACAGTGCATTAGAATTAATAGTGTTAATTCATCCCAATCGATCAAAAATATCATCAAGAATGGTCTCCAATTTCCCGGATCACCGGCCAGTATCCTCCGGCTCTCTGCAAATCCCTGAGATCCTCCGGCAATGCCCCGGCCCATCGCCAAACCGCAAATAGAATTAAATCCTCCCAGGTCGCCAGCTATCCTCGCATGACTGAAGTCCCAAATATTCCTCTGGAGCAAATACAGCAGCGTGTAGTGGCCATGTGGATGGGAAGCTTCTACGGCAGCAGCGGCTATGTTGCTCGCAAGCTGGGCAAGAAGGGCGTGCGCGAGTTCCAGGACATCGGAGCCCGCCAGGTGGCGGCCACCTTCAAGCAACTGGGCCTGGCCGAGCCGCTGGACGTGGCTCTGGCTATGGCTACCAATGATAAGAACCTCTTTGGCAGCGTGGTTGAGGTCCTCGAGCAGGACGGCTATGTGGAGATCCGACGCCATCGCTGCGGCCTGATGGAAGGTGCCAAGTCATTTGCTCGCATCGGCGCAAGCCTAATCGCCAAGGAGCACTGCAAGACCTGCGTGGAGAGCCACTGGCAGAAGGTCCTATCTGATCTAAAAATGACTCTGGAAGTGGAGCACACTGAAGACGGATGCATTATGAAGATCTCCAAGCACTAGCCCGGTTATCCCGGGACGCGCCGGTTCACTCATTTGTGCATATGGTATGGATTCCAGGATGCTCGGAGCTTTGGCGGAAGATATATATAATTTTAAATCAATCGTTCGCAGGAGGAATGAATCAATGGCAAAGACGGGCTTGATCAGACTTGGGCAGATCGCGGCTCTTGTTATTCTTGTTATGCTTATTTGGGCAGGCATTGCAGCCGGTGCGGATTCCACCAGTTCCGCACCATCTTGGGACTGGCTCGGAGGCGGGCCGATTTACAGCTTCGGAGACTACTATTCGCCATACTACTATCCGTTTGTTTATCCCTACTCCGGATCGGCGTATCCTGTTTACAGCTACAGCCCATCGCCGGCATACACGAATTATCCGATCTATTACGACGAACCGTACTGGATCTCTCCAGCCCCCGCCAGCTATTATACAAACTATATTCCCATCTATCCATCATGGGTCGGCACTCATAAGGATCTGGATAAGGTGATGCAGATCGCCAAGACAAGCTCGGTCAAGATCTACTCCAACGGAGCCTGGCAGTCGCCATAAGCTCCAATTTTTAATGCTGCGATAAATCTTACAATTTTTGATACTGCGATAATCTTGCAATTCATAATACTGCGACAAATCCTGCAATTTTTTTTAGTTTTTAGTTCGATATTTAAATGCAGCCTTCGGTGTTATATTTCAGATAGTTTTAAATCCTCCTGATGTCTGAAAGGGGACCTATGATGAAATACTCAATTACCATTGCCTTGCTATTCCTGCTCGCAGGTACGGCTTTTGCAACAATGTGGACATACGATGACCCGACATTCTTTTCGACAAGCGGAAGCGTGCATAGCGACTCCTACACTCCTGCCAGTATTTCTATTCTGGAGATCATAGATGCGCCCTATTTCCCGCTCCTGGGCCAGAGCTTCAAAATGAACGCCATTCCCGTGCAGGTCACCAACAGCAGCAACACAATCCAGATCGGCAGCAAGGGAACATTCACCCAAAATCCGGTTCAGGTAACTTTTGGCGGCCACCTTGAGGACAACCTCAAGTATGCTCAGGGCAAATCATCTCTGAGGATCGGAGAGCAGGGTTCCTGGAATACTCTGAATACCCCCGGCGTGAATTAGAAAAGATCTAGGGCAAGGTCGGACGCGAAAAAGCATAATCCCTTAATATTTTTTAGCTTTTTTCGTATTTTTACTATTTTTAGCAAAGAATTTAAAGGTTCGAGCCCTGCGCAATAGTAATAGGAGTGGGCCTATGTTCAGAGAGAAAATACAGCCAAGAGTGAAGACGTCGATCAAAGTAAAATCATTGCGAAAAATGAGTTCAACGCTTGGAATGAGACTGTCGGCACGACCGCGGGCTGCCGCAATTATCTGTCTCCTGGCAGGCATTCTGCTGCCCGGCATTGCCGACGGAAGCTGGCTTGGCGAGGATGCACCCGACTATGGGGAAGTTGCATCCTGGTTCTCCGATCCCATATTTTATTCAGGGGCGAATCGAGGCGGCCATGAGGTGTATTATCCTTACTTCGGCCAGGAGATCTTCAAGGACTCGGTTCAGCCGATTCGCCTCGGCATCGGAACGACTGGAAAGTCGAAAATCAATTGGTCCAATGTTGCCTTGCAGCCGTATCCATACTATCCACAGGAGTCGGAATTCAGAAACAGGTCTCTGGCCGCCCTGAATTGGACGAGATTCTCGAAGAATTGGACGACTACGATGGACTATGCACGCAATAAGTCATCGTTGAAGGTGCGAATGGATCATAGTCACGGTTGGGAAAACGTCTGAGTGTGAACTCCTCCCACGGCCTGAAGGCCGGGGCTTCCCTGCTGCTTCCTCGTTTTTGTGCCGTCATAGCCCTCTGGCATCGGGGCACGTTTTGCAGGAATTTTCGGTTTCCGTTTCATTGGCCCAAACTTACATCAGATTCGCGATGCAGAGGTTCAGATCTCATCGGACAGATTCGGGGTG
>Ga0074195_1001887_pt1 | contig 26383 bp, 20 predicted proteins | sample EPASupsiteHSE623_FD_64525 | JGI IMG/M metagenome (GOLD analysis project Ga0074195, IMG submission 64525) | Bioremediated contaminated groundwater from EPA Superfund site, New Mexico - Sample HSE6-23 | ecosystem: Environmental > Aquatic > Deep subsurface > Groundwater > Contaminated ... | reverse complement strand
GGAAGGGAGATGAGGGTAATGGGAACAGGCAAGTGAGTTTTCTGGGGAAAGAGAGTATTGTGAAGTTCGAAGCAGAAGCAAAAAGGAAAGTTATCCCGGGCGAATTTGCAGAAAATATCACCACTTCGGGGATGGACATCTGGACTGCTCATCCGCTGGATCGGTTTACATCAGGGGATATTGAGATGGAGGTCACTCAAATCGGGAAGGAATGCCACGGGAGCAGTTGTGCCATTTTCAAGGAGGTTGGTAACTGTGTCATGCCAAAGGAGGGAATTTTTTGCCGCGTCCTCAGTCCCGGAATACTGAAAGCGGGAATGGAACTGGAATATCATCCAAAAATGTACCGCATCCTCGTGATTACACTGAGTGACCGTGCTTCGGCGGGTGAATACGAGGACAAGTCAGGCGTGCGGATACAGGAATTGTTAAAAGACTTTTTCGGATCAGGTAACCTGCATCATTTTATCCATTATTCGCTCATTCCTGATGATCAGTATAAACTGGAAGAGCTGTTGCATAAAGCCAAGGAGGAGTTGGTCGACCTCGTTATTACGACCGGCGGAACTGGCATCGGCCCCCGTGATTTCACACCCGATGTGGTAAAACGCATGCTTGACAAGGAGATCCCTGGAATCATGGAGATGATCCGCATGAAATACGGTGCTGCAAAACCTGCCGCTTTGGCTAGTCGTTCAGTGGCAGGTGTAATGGGTAAGTCCCTGGTATTTACCCTCCCGGGCAGTGTCCGCGCCGTAAATGAGTACATGGCGGAGATTTCCGCATCGCTCATTCATCTGTTATATATGTTGCACGGGTTGGATAGCCACTGAAAATTCGGGTATCCATTAATTACCTGAAATGAAAGACCCGCGATTGACGCGGGTCTTAAGCCTGAAATGTACCCCGGGCGGGACTTGAACCCGCACGGCCGCGATGGCCACAGGATTTTAAGTCCTGCGTGTCTACCAGTTCCACCACCAGGGCAGAATCCGGAAATAATCCGGTTCATCCATTCAAACAGATCCGGAACATGGCCGGCTCCTCATTAATTTTCATCGGTAGGATAAAAACTGTTCCCTGCCAGATGAAAAAACCCTCAGCATTTCGAGGGTTCTTCTTGAGCGAAAGACGGGATTCGGACCCGCGACCCCGACCTTGGCAAGGTCGTGCTCTACCAGCTGAGCTACTTTCGCATGGTAATTTTGAGGCTGCAAATTTAGACAAATTTTCAATTCATCCTATTTTTTTTCAAGCAATTTTTTAATCTCGTTCAATTTCATCAGCGCTTCGACAGGTGTCAGCACATTTATTTCGGTATTGAGGATATCCTCCTTTATCTGCTGCAGCAATGGATCGTCGAGCTGAATAAAGCTGAGCTGATATCCGCCATCATTCAGGGATGAAGCAGCGTGGGCAGTGTGGGCACCCCTGGCTTTGGCAATGGCTCCCGATTTTTTATCCTTAACCGGCTTGCCCAGTTCCTCGGCATTATGACTGTTCTCCAGCTGACTGAGCATTTCACCTGCCCTTTCAAGCACCGTGGCGGGCATTCCTGCCATTTTCGCCACATGGATGCCAAAGCTATGCTCACTTCCCCCGGGCAGCAATTTCCGCAGAAAGATCACCTTGTTCTGTATCTCTTTCACGGCCACATGATAATTTTTTATTCGCGGCATCAGCCCGGCCATTTCATTGAGTTCATGATAGTGGGTGGCAAAAAGCACTTTCGGCTTAAACAACGGATGCTGGTGCAGAAATTCGGCTATGGCCCACGCGATGCTGATTCCGTCGTAGGTGCTGGTTCCACGCCCGATTTCGTCGAGCAGGATGAGGCTCCTGTTAGAAATGTTATTCAGGATGCTGGCGGTTTCATTCATCTCAACCATGAAGGTGGATTCGCCCGAGGATATATTGTCAGAAGCCCCAACACGGGTAAAAACCTTGTCGGTCAAACCGAGTACGGCTTTTTCGGCAGGAACAAAACTGCCCATCTGCGCCATCAGCACAATCAGCGCTGTTTGTCGGAGCAGGGCCGATTTTCCCGACATATTCGGGCCGGTGAGGATGATCAGTTGTTGTGAACGGTCATCCAGGTAAACATCATTCGCGATATACTCCTCACCCGGTTTCATTTGCCGTTCAATCACCGGATGGCGGCCGGCCCGGATATCAAGGATCAGGGAATTATTCAGTTCAGGCCTGACATAGTGGTATTTCAGGGCACTTGCAGCAAAGGAAACAAGCACATCGAGGCGGGCAATCAGCGAGGCATTCAACTGGACAGGCTGAATGTAATCAGCCAGGAAGAGGATGAGGTCGCTGTAAAGCTTCAACTCGATCTCAAGCATTTTTTCCTCCGCATGAAGTATCTTCTCCTCATATATCTTCAGTTCTTCCGTGATATATCGTTCTGCATTTACCAGGGTTTGCTTGCGTTGCCATTCCGGCGGAACTTTTTCCTTATGTGAGTTGGTCACCTCAAGATAGTAACCAAACACATTGGTATATCCGATTTTAAGCGAGGAGATGCCCGTGCGTTCGATTTCGCGCTGCTGTATGCTTACGAGATAATCTTTACCTAAGAAGGCCATGCGCCGCAAATCATCAAGTTCAGCATTCAGTCCTTCGCGGATGATATTGCCTTTGATCGCCAGGGCCGGGGGATCAGGATTTATCTCCCGGTCAATGCGTTCGCGCACAAGCTGGCAAACATTGAGCTGGTCCCCTATTTTCTTCAAGCCTTCATTTTCCGACGATCCGCACATTGCCTTCACCTCTTCAATGGCATCGAGCGCCCGTTTGAGGTAGATCATCTCCCTTGGATTGACCCGTGCCACCGCAACTTTTGAAATCAGCCGCTCAAGATCGCCGATCTGCTGGAAATGGTGCCGGATCTTTTCGGTGGCTTCCCCATGAAGGGTAAAATATTCGACCGCATCGAGCCTCTCCCCGATTGGCTGCAGGTTTTTCAGTGGAAGGATGATCCACCGCCGCAGTTGTCTTGCCCCCATCGGCGAGACTGTTTGATCAAGCACATCCAGCAAGGTCTTTGCATTTTCATTCACCGAATTCAGCAATTCCAGGTTGCGGATGGTAAACCGGTCGAGCCAAAGATAATTATCTTCCTCGATGCGGCTAAGCTTGCAAATATGCTGCACCTTGTCATGCTGCGTTTCTGCAAGGTAGTGCAATGCGGCGCCGGCAGCGATAACAGCCATGTCCATATTCTCGACACCAAATCCTTTGAGTGAGGCGGTGCCAAAATGTTTCAACAGGAGATCATTTGAAAAATCACGACTGAAGACCCAGTCATCAAAGGTTGAAATGTAAAATTTACTGCCAAAAAGCTCGGTAAATTCCTGCCGCTTATTTTTTTGAATGATGACTTCGCTCGGCCTGAAACTTTGTATCAGCTTGTCGATGTATTCGAAGTTTCCCTGGGCAAGGTAAAACTCTCCCGTGGAAATATCAAGAAAGGAGATTCCGGAAATTTTCGCCTCGAGATGGACTCCGGCCAGAAAATTATTCTCCTTCTGATCCAGGATCTTATCATGGTAAGAAACGCCAGGCGTAACGAGTTCAGTCACCCCACGCTTTACAATGGTCTTCGTCAGCTTAGGATCTTCGAGCTGGTCGCAGATGGCAACCCGCAAGCCCGCCTTGACAAGCTTGGGCAGATACAGATCGAGGGAATGGTGAGGAAATCCTGCCAATTCCATGTAGGCAGCAGCGCCATTGGCCCGCCTTGTAAGCACAATTCCAAGGATCTTTGAGGTACGAATCGCATCTTCCCCGAATGTTTCGTAAAAATCGCCAACCCGAAAAAGCAAAAGTGCATCAGGGTACTTCGCTTTGATCGCGTTGTACTGCTTCATCAAGGGGGTTTCGGCGTATTCTGTCGGCTTCGGCATCAGAAAATATTCAATGATTTGGGATTGAAAGTTACCCTGGTTGTAAAATCAACTGCTAATATTTTTACTTCTTGTGTTGGCAATAAAAAAAAATCAAATGTTGAATCCACTCCAAAAGTCCGATCAATTGGATTCTGAGCGAAGCTGAAGAATTCAATTGCCTGTTAATGAGGACACTTCGACTTCGCTCAGTGTCCGGTTTTCACTCAATAAGCCTTTTCCGGAGTGGCCTAAATTTTCATAGAAATGAAAATCTTTTCAAAGGTAGCCATGCGATGTTAAGCAACATACGTTTGTTGATAAATATCGATAAAAACAGTATGATCACTTGTTTTGAATTGTAAATTTGAGGATTCACGGTTCCCGGGTGGAATTTATTATATTTCGGCATTATTATGAGAAAACTGACCATGACAGAGCTTCAGCGACTCTCTGTTGAAGAATTCAAATCTGCGGAAAAGGTTCCAATGATCATCGTCCTGGACAATATACGCAGTCAGAACAATATCGGTAGTGTATTCAGGACTGCCGATGCATTCAGGCTTTCGGGAGTTTTCCTTTGCGGGATAACGGCGACCCCGCCACACCGTGAAATTCACAAAACTGCCCTGGGTGCAACCGAATCGGTTAACTGGCGCTATTTTAATTCAACCCGGGAAGCCGTTTCCGAACTGATTTCCATGGGATATAAAATAATTGCTGTTGAACAAACCGTTGATAGCATTAAATTACCCGAATTTCACCCCAACACGGGTGAAAAACTCGCCATCATCTTCGGAAATGAAGTCAACGGTATTGACGATGAAGTACTTAAGCTTTCGCAGGAAAGCATTGAAATTCCTCAATTCGGAACAAAACATTCTATTAATGTCTCTGTTGCCGTGGGGATTGTAATCTGGGATATCATTGGAAAAATGAATTTTTTTTCATAAAAATGAAACCCTGAAGACTATTTACCGTAGAATTGTATAATCCCGGTGCATAAGAACAAGTAAAAAATCTGATTAAATGCGTTACTGGAAGGCTTTTTAAGATTTTTTTTGTTGATTTAATTGATGGATTTTTTAATTTTACAGTCTGAAAGAAGATTTACATTACAAGATGCTATTAATCAGCACATTAAAAAAAATGAACTTAAATTTATTAATTTTGGTTTCAATTATTTTATGAAAACCCTATAATTAATATTATATTTGCTCAATCAGTAAACAAAATCAATTATAATTAAAACTCGTACGTATGAAAAATTTTTATCAACCCCTGACGAAATCCCTAATCGTCCTTCTGATGTTGGTTGTGCCTTTGATGCCATTCGCGCAAACCCAAACAAAGGAAGCTTCCAAGAAAGAGGCAGAAAAGACTGAAAAGACCAAAACCACGAAGTGTGAAAAGCTCTCCTCATACAAGTATTGGTCATTCACTGCTTACGGAGCAATGAACCAGTTCAACGGAGATCTTTCAAAAAACATTCTGTTAAACGACAGTTGGATGTTCGGTGCAGGTGGTTCGATTTCCAGGCAATTTTCAAGAGTAATCGGTGCCCGTTTCAGGGGTGGCTGGGTTCCCTTAAAAGCCTCCGTTGACAACAAGTTTCTGCCGGAAGCAAAGGAAGCCAACATCGACAATGCTTACACTGTCTCCCAAAACATGAAATCCTGGGTCATTGAAGCCGATCTCGAAGCTACGATCAACTGGGTTAACTGGATCATGGGGTACAAACCTGAGCGGTTATTCTCATCCTACCTGATTGCCGGTATCGGAATTGACCACACACAAGGGGTTAAAGAAACCAATGATATTCCCGATGTCGTGATAGGTTACATCGGATATCCCACACACACCGAAGGTACCGAAGTTTATGGCAACAACAGCGGACTTGGAAAATGGAACATGGAATTTAAAGCGGTTGCCGGTATTGGTTTTGACATCAACCTCAGCAAACATTGGTCGATCAACCCCGAAATCCTTTGGAGATACAGGGGTACTGACAACCTCGACATGACGCTTGGCGGTGCAAAACAAGTCATCAATGATATGTACAGCGGCGTGAACCTTGGCATCACCTACAAGTTCTCAGGTGGTTGCAACATGAAGGACATGTATAAAAATTACGAACTGGTAAAATATGAGACTACGCCTGCAGTGCTCACCGAAAAGGGAGACTCAGTTATGTTCACTGTAAGGGGAACCGTTCCTCCCAAGTTCATGTGCCCGACCGCTGCAATGTATTTCCATCCTGTTTTAACCTACGATGGCGGACAATATGAAATGCCTTGTGCTCACCAGATTTATGGCGAGAAACTCACCGGCACCGGCACGATGATCAAATACAAGGAGGGTGGCTCATTTACCTACACCTGTGTTTTCCCATACAAACCGGAGATGAATACGTCCATGCTGTCAGTTACCCCTATCGTTTATGAAGCCAAGGAAAAGGTTCTTCTGAAGAAGGATGAGATCAAGGTGAAGGCCAAATTCATGGAAATGCCAAAACGCGATCTCGCTCCTGGTATTATCTATACTGCCAAACGCATCCAGCATGATGAACTTACACTTTCTGCTGATCACGGCTACCAGAAAGAGATATTCCAGTCAAAAACCGGAACCATCTATTTCAAGAAAAATAAATTTGACCTTGATATGAAATTTGGTCTCAACAAGACCGATCCTGCCAAGAATGCTTTACTGGATCTCAATAATTTCATCAAACAGGGATGGAAAATCAAGGACATCGCCATGAATGGCTATGCTTCACCAGAAGGAGAAGAAACTTTCAACGCAGGTTTGTCGGAAAATCGTTCCAAAACCGGTAACAAATGGATGATCGACCAGTTCCAGGCATGGGCCAAGGAAGCCAACAAAGACAATAAGGACAAGAAAGCCGTGAAAGCAGCTATTGAAGCAGCTGGTAAGGATGTCAACATGACTTTGCAGCATCATGGTCCGGATTGGAATGGATTCCTCAAGGCAGTTCAGGCCAGCAGCATGAAAGATAAAGATAAGGTGCTGAATGTAATCAACTCCAATGTTGATGCAAACAAGAAGGAACAGGAAATCCGCAATATGATCCTGATCTATCCTGAAATCGAAAAAGATCTGCTCCCGGCCCTGCGTCGTACCGAAATTACGGCCACTATGTATGAACCACGTTTCACTGATGCCGAGCTGCTCCAGTTTGCCGCTTCGAATCCTGAGAAACTGAAGGTGGAAGAACTGCTTTACGCCGCAACCCTCACCACCGACAATAATGTGAAGGTAACCATCCTTGAGAATGCAGCAAAGCAGTTCCCAGGCAACTGGAAGGCTTTAAACAATGCTGCTGTTGCACAGATTGTCAAGGGTGACCTTGTCCGTGCCAATGAGTTACTTACAAAAGCACAGGCAATTGCCCCGAACAATGGCATGATCGAAAATAATATCGGTGTTGTTGCTGCAAAACAGAAAGATCTGAAAAAGGCTGAAGTTCAGTTTAAAAAAGCTGCTACTTTGGGTGAAAACACCAACTACAACCAGGGAGTTCTGTTAATTCCAAAAGGTGACTACCCGAAAGCGCTGAACATGCTGGCCAATGCCAAATGTACCTACAACCTCGGACTTGCCCAGTTGGTTTCAGGCAACACTGCTGCTGCAGAAACAACCCTGAAATGTGCTCCGCAAACTCCGGAAACATTCTACCTGCTTGCTGTTGCCGGTGCCCGCTCGAACAACACCTCGGCGCTGTACGAAAACCTCATGAAGGCTTGTCAGAATGCCGATCTGAAAGCTCAGGCCAAGGGTGACCGTGAATTCTATAAATTCTCAACTACACCTGAATTCCAGAATATTGTAAAGTAATTTTGTTTGCTGATTTGTAAAAGAAGCCGTCCCGGAATATCGGGACGGCTTCTTTTTTATACTTCGGCTTATTCAGCTTGCACATAAAAACACACTCAAACGCTCAGTTGGACTGCCTGAACACGATTACTTTCGCAACCCTGCCATGATACAGTATAGAATGCAAATGAAAGTAAACTCAATCGCTGAATAAGGTCAGTAGTGATGGCACGTGGTTAGTACAAGCCACCTGAATTTCGTGATTTCTGAATCCGATGCAGGCCAACAGGATATTCCCTGAAAATCACCTCCTTCAACCATAGGTAATCTTCATTCCGGGCAACAAAATCAATCTGGTTGGTATCAATCAGCAATACCCTCAGATCATTTTGCTGACGTAGAAATTCGAGGTAACCTGCCTGAATTTTATCAAGGTACTCGACCTGAATATTCTGTTCATAGGGACGGCCCCGTTTCTGAATATTCTTTCTGAGGTTTTCAAGGTCAAGGTATAAATAGACAATCAGGTCTGGTTTTGGAACTACCGAACTTACGATTGTAAAAAGTTTGCTGTATAACCCAAATTCCAGCTGCTCCAAATTCCTGCTGGCAAAAATCAGAGATTTGAATATGAAATAATCAGCCACGGTAAAGGTTTTGAACATATCCGATGCCGTAAACTGCGATTTTAATTGTTGGTACCGGTCGGCGAGGAACGACAACTCAAGGGGAAAAGCATATCGGGCAGGATCTTCATAAAACTTAGGAAGAAAGGAGTTCTCTTCGAACTGCTCCAAAATCAGCTTTGCATTGGATTCTTCTGCAAGCCGGGTGGCGAAGGAGGTCTTGCCTGCCCCGATGTTACCTTCTATGACGATATAATTATACAAAATTCAAAAATCAAAAATTCATAATTTTAGCCAAAGATCTTTACATTGGCATGGTCCCGGCATTCTCTGGCAAGCAAAGATATTGGCTTTCTCAATATGGGATGAATAAAATCCGGCGCAATTTCATTGAGGGGTACCAAGGTAAACATCCGGCTATGCAGCCTGGGATGAGGCACCATAAGATTGCCGGTAAATACAATCATTTTACCATAAAAGAGGATGTCAATATCGATGGTCCGGCCAGCATACGCAGCATCAGCTTCGCAAATACCTGAAGCATTGTTCCCATCAGTGGAGCCTGTGTTGGCCGGGCACCCGCAAGCATCAGGGGTCCTTTTCCGGCCGAGTTGCTTTTCAATGGAAAGTAATGTTTCAAGAAGTGCTTCTGCCGGGAGGCTGGTTTCAATTTCGACCACCTGATTCAGGAATGGGATAGGATCATTAAATCCCCAGGGTTCCGTTTCGTATACAGCAGATTTTGTCAAGACCATGCCGGCCTTTTCTGTAACCAGCTGCAAGGCCAATGTCAGGTACTCCATCCGGTCGCCGCGATTGCTGCCAAGCAGTATAAAAACCTCTTTCATTGGTATTACTGATTATACAGTTTGTTAAGCAGGTTATCTATTTTTGATCCATAGTCTGGATCGGCGGCCCAACGTCCGGCGAGATCATGTATCGTAACAACCGACCCACGCCTGACATTCATAAACCGTTTGTCAACCAGCCTCGATTTCACGGGATCATAGCTTGCATAGGCTTTCAAATGCTGGATATGCGCGCGGACGCCCTCTTCCAAAGAGTTGAAACGATCACCTTCCGACCAGGCATTGACCGCACCCAATCCACAGAAATTATTCTGATAACGGCTAACTGATCCTGTAAAACGAAGAAAACCTGTTTCAAGGCACATCTGGCACACTGCCACGTCGTGATTTACTCCCTCTCTCCTGCTTTCAGCAATATAGGTCTTCATCAGCCGGATTACGTAATTTGAATCAAGTTCGGTGTTGTGATGCAGCATAAAACGCACGAGTTTTTCATGCGCCTTTCCGCCGTGATCCATGACCAAAATTGACGGAGACATTTTTTTCGCAGCGGGCCTCTTTACAGCAACAACCGGTTTTGTTGTTTTATCCTTTGTGCCTTCATTTCCATCAGCATAACCTGTGATGGTCATCACCAGGGCAAAACAAAGAAAAACCAGCGTTTTACAAACCATTTTTTAGGTATATCCAGGGAACAATGATACATAAAATCATACGTACTTCCGGGTTCAATATTGCATTGTTATTCACAAACTGATGTTAATCCGCCTTTGCCGGAATGCAGTTTCTTGTAACTGCCCACGGCAGAGTGCGTCTAATTTTCTTACATTTGTTTTTCAAATAAACACATCACCATGAAACAGTTTTTTAAATTTATGTTTGCCAGCATGCTGGGGACATTTCTACTTTTTATTCTCGTGACTTTAATAAGTATCGGGATCATTGCAGCCATTGTGGCAACTGCATCATCAGAAGAAACCGTAATTACAAAAAACACAGTCCTTCATGTGAAGCTCAATAAAGAAATTGCCGACCGGAGTTCGAAAACAAAATTCGTGATGGGTTACGCGGGCCCTGAAAAGACAACCGGCCTTAACGAGATCCTCGATAATCTTAAAAAGGCAAAGAAAGATGATAATATCTCCGGGATTTATCTCGATCTGAGTAATATTCCTGCCGGGTTATCCACTGTTGACGAGATCCGGAACGGATTGATCGACTTTAAAACTTCAGGCAAATTCATTTGGGCCTACAGTGAGGTCTATTCACAAAAATCCTATTATCTGGCCACAGTTGCTGATAGCATATTTCTATATCCACAGGGGGTGGTCGACTTCAAGGGGCTGGCATCTGAAATGGTTTTCCTTAAGGGAATGCTGGAGAAGCTGGATGTTAAAATGCAGATCATCCGTCATGGAAAGTTCAAAGCGGCCACCGAGCCCCTTTTCCTTGACAAGATGAGCCCTGAAAACCGGCAGCAAGTCACTAAACTTATTGGCGATATATGGAATAAAATGCTTACCGGAATAAGTGAAACCCGGAAAATAAGTCAAGAAGAGCTTAACCGTATCGCTGACAGCCTGAAAATTCAAACTGCAGATGATGCATTAAAATATCAATTCGTTGATCGCCTGGTATATAAGGATGAGTTAATTGCAATGATGAAAAAACAACTTAATCTGACCGGAAAGAAGCGAATCACTTTTGTTGATATGGACAGCTATACAAATGCGGCGGATCCAAGGAAGCGATCGACGAGCAGCGATAAGATTGCCGTAATCTATGCCACCGGTTCAATTGCAGGCGGAGAGGGTGATGATCAAAGTATAGGATCAGAGCGGATTTCAAAGGCAATCAGGAAGGCCCGTGAGGACGAAAAGGTTAAAGCCATCGTTTTTCGCATCAATTCGGGAGGCGGCAGCGCGCTCGCCAGCGACGTGATCTGGCGCGAAGTTGACCTGGCTGCCAGGGTAAAGCCGGTAGTTGCATCATTTGGTGATGTTGCAGCCAGCGGCGGATATTACATTGCCTGTGCCGCTACAAAAATTCTCGCCGAGTCTACCACAATCACCGGATCGATCGGAGTGTTCGGTGTAATCCCGAACATGGAGGGATTATTCAATAAAAAATTCGGGATCACCTTCGATTGGGCCATGACCAATAAGAACGGAGATTATATTCCAGTGATGAAACCCCTCTCCCCATATCAGACTTTGATCATACAACGTGATGTTGATCATATTTATGATGTTTTCACAGGAAAGGTTGCCGAAGGACGCAAACTCACAAAAGTCAAGGTTGACAGCATTGGCCAGGGACGTATCTGGAGTGGGACCGACGCTAAAAATATCGGACTTATCGATGATTTCGGTGGTCTTACCAAGGCTATTGATCTTGCTGCTGAACTTTCTAAAACAAAGGATTACAGACTGATTTCACTCCCGGAACAAAAGGAATGGTTTGAGGAATTGCTTGAACAGATAACTGGCAGTGATCCTTCGGCAAAACTGAAGAAAATTCTCGGTCCCGATTACAGGTATTATCAGTATATGAAAGAGATCCGCGAGATGCAGGGAGTCCAGGCCAGAATGTTGATGGAGGTCAACATTAACTAACAGTAATTTATATAGCCGAACTGAGCTATTTAGTTCACCTTTTATTATAAACTCATTCAGCCAAATCATAAAACGAGAGAAGGCCCGGTAAAATATTCACCGGGCCTTCTCTCGTTTATAGAGTTTGATCTTTTTATCTCATCGGATATTTCTTAAAGATTTCTTCACTCTTCATGAGGATATCAATATATTGAGCCCTCCTGTAAGCAAATGGGTCTTTCTGATTTTTACGGGAGAGCTTTCCACGGAAGGCATCGATTGAATCGTATTTCTTGTTGTCCATCCAACCCTCAAGTTCTTCAAGGATCTTTGTGATCTGGCCAATCCCGTTCTTATAAACAGTACTTACCACCTGCACCGCATCAGCACCCGCCAGTATCATTTTGGCAGCATCCTTCCCAGTAAAAATCCCCGTATTTGCACAAAGCGATCCACGAATTTCTCCGAATAAAAGCCCCAGATAACGCAATGGCAAGCGGTTATCCTCTTCATGGCTCAGGTTATAAGGAAAATGATGCTCCTCTTTTTCAAGGTCAATATCGGGTTGAAACATGCGGTTAAACAGCACAAAACCGTCCACCCCGGCGTAATACATATTCTGGACCACCATTAATGTATTGGTGTAGAACGGGCTTAACTTAACGCTAACCGGGATCTTTACACTTTTCTTTACCTCACTTACCACATCGAGTTGCTCATTCACGATTGTCTTGCCTTCGCGCTTGAAATCGCCAGGGACAGCATAGAAATTAAGTTCGAGGGCATTGATTCCCGTATTCTCGAGCTGCCTGGCATATTCCACCCAGGTTTCATCGAACGTACAGTTCAAACTGGCGATTACCGGGATATTCACTGCGTTTACTACCTTTTTCAGATGACTCAAATGTTCGCGCGGACCGGCATGATCGATATCGGGGAAGAGACTGATCATTTCAGCGTGGCGATCATTATACTGATTCAACTCTTCATTCAGCTGCAGCCGCTCGAGTTCAATCTGCTCTTCAAACAAGGATTTATATACGATAGCTGCCGCACCGGCATCCTCCATTTTCTTACAATTGTCCACATCCTTCACCAGGTTGCTTGCACCCACAATAACGGGATTCTTCAACTGAAGACCCATATAACGTGTTGATAAATTTGCCATGATTGTGTATTTAGAATTTCAACAAGAACGCAAATATATGTTTTTCCAGGAAATAATAAACTGCCGTAAAATAATAAAACCAGCAATTCCGGATCAGGGAATCATTTTCCTGAAATCCGGAATCACTGCTTAGATATTATTTCTCGTAGTTCATCGTAGCGAGCCGCTTGTAATTATTGTATCTCCATTTGGCATTCTCTTCTGCGGCTTTGAATAATTCTGTAGCCTCTTCGGGGAACATCTTCTGGAGAGAAGAGTAACGAACCTCACTTGCAAGGAAGCCCTGGAATCCACTCCAGTCCGGCTCTTTTGAATCGAGTGTGAATGGATTCTTTCCCTCTTCCCCATTGATCGGGTTGTAACGATAGAGTTGCCAGTAACCGGTTGCCACGGCGCGATCCATTTCTTCTTCCACCTTCCCCATTCCAAGTTTCAAACCGTGATTGATACAAGGCGCATAGGCGATGATGAGTGACGGACCATTATAGGATTCGGCCTCTTTCACTGCGCGGAAAAGCTGGCTGTTATTGGCTCCCATCGAAACCTGTGAAACATAAACATAACCATAGGTCATGGCCATGGCGCCGAGGTCTTTTTTGCGAACCTTTTTACCGGATGCGGCAAATTTGGCAACGGCACCAATCGGGGTCGACTTGGAGGATTGTCCGCCTGTGTTGGAGTATACTTCAGTGTCGAGTACCAGGATATTGATATCCTCACCTGATGCAATCACATGATCGAGCCCGCCGTAACCGATATCATAAGCCCAACCATCACCGCCGATGATCCAGATAGATTTCTTGATCAGATATTGACGGAGGTTCAGGAGATCCTTGCAAAGATCGTTGTTTTCCTTGGTTAACTGGGTTATCAATGCCTTGGCGGCCAGTTTTGAGGCTTCTGCATTATACATGCCTTCAATCCATGCCTTCATGGCATCGAGTGTTGCCGGGCTGAGATGGTTTTCCTTGATGGCATTTTTCATTTTGTCGGCCATGCGCTTCCTGAGTTGGGTAATGGCTACTGCCATCCCATAGCCGTATTCGGCATTGTCTTCAAAAAGTGAATTCGCCCATGCCGGACCCTGACCATCAACATTCGGACGGTAAGGTGTAAAGGGGGCGGTACCACCATAAATGGAGGAACATCCCGTGGCATTTGAGATCATCATGCGTTCACCGTAAAGCTGGGTGAGCAGTTTGATATAGGGTGTTTCACCACAACCGGCGCATGCTCCCGAGAATTCGAAGAGTGGTTGAGCAAACTGGCTGTTCTTAAAGGTTTTGAAACGGTCGATCACATCGGTTTTATAAGAAACCTTGCTGATATTATAGTCCCAGTTAGTCGTTTCGGGCATCTGGCTTTCCAGGGGATGGAAAACGAGTGCCTTGGTCTTGGCAGGACATACATCAACACAATTACCACAACCGGTACAATCGAGCGGGGAGACCTGGATGCGGAATTCCATACCGGCCAGTTCCTTGCCTACCGCTTTCAATGTGACCATATCAGCCGGTGCATTTTTCTTCTCCGTTTCGTTGAGAAGGAATGGGCGGATTGCAGCGTGAGGACAAACGTAAGCACATTGATTGCACTGGATACAATTTTCGGAGATCCATTCGGGAACATTTACAGCAATGCCGCGTTTTTCAAGCTGGGTAGTACCATGAGGAAATGTTCCATCTTCACGGCCAACGAAAGCGCTTACTGGAATATCGTCGCCATTCATGGAGCTTACCGGATCAAAAATCTGACGAATAAAAGCGTTTTTACTTTCGGTCTCGGCAGGTTTAATCTCGATTTTGGACCATTCGGCAGGGATCTCAACCTGGGTTAATTCGCCGCCGCGATCAATGGCGGCATAGTTCATTTTTACGATTTCTTCACCTTTCCGGCCATAGGTTTTGTAAACGGCTTTTTTCATGTCGGTAACCGATTTTTCGTACGGGATTACATTCGACACTTTAAAGAAAGCACTTTGCATGATTGAATTGGTGCGGTTCCCAAGGCCAATTTCTTCGGCAATCTTGGTAGCATCAATGATATAGAATTTGATTTTATGATCGGCCAGGTATTTCTTCATGTGATCTGGAAGCCTTCGCTTGGTTTCTTCTGCATCCCAGATTGAGTTGAGCAGGAAGGTGCCACCATCCTTTAATCCCTTGAGCATATCATATTTTTCCAGGTAGGCAGGCACATGACAGGCAACAAAATCGGGGGTGATCACGAGATAAGGGGAACGAATAGGCGTATCTCCGAAACGCAGATGCGATACAGTGATCCCTCCGGATTTCTTTGAATCGTAGGCAAAATATGCCTGAGCATATTTATCGGTGCTGTCGCCAATGATCTTGATAGAGTTCTTATTGGCGCCAACAGTGCCATCGGAACCGATACCATAAAACTTGGCTGAATAGGTACCTTTCGGGGCAATGTCCATCTCAGGGATCAAAGGCAGTGAATGGAAGGTTACATCATCGATGATACCCAGGGTGAAATGGTTCTTTGGTTCCTTTGCTTTCAGGTTGTCGTAAACAGTGATGATCTGGGAAGGAGTGGTATCCTTTGAGCTCAGTCCATAGCGGCCAGCGATGATCATCGGGCGGTTTTCACGATCATAAAACATATCACGGATATCCAGGTACAACGGATCTCCGTTTGCGCCGGGTTCCTTGGTGCGATCGAGGACACAAATCCGCTTCACGCTTTTCGGGAGCACATTAAAGAAATATTTTTCAGAGAATGGGCGATAAAGGTGAACAGAGATCAAGCCGACCTTCTCCCCTTTTGCCATCAGGTAATCAATCACCTCTTTGGTAGTATCCGTAATTGAACCCATTGCCACAACGATGTTCTCGGCTTCGGGATGACCATAATACATAAACGGGTGATAAACGCGGCCAGTCATCTTGGTAATTTCCTGCATGTAAGCATCCACAATGTCAGGGACAGGTTCGTAAAACCGGTTGATGGCCTCTTTTGCCTGGAAGAAAATATCGGGGTTCTGGGCAGTTCCGCGGGTAACCGGATGTTCGGGATTAAGCGCCCTGTCCCGGAATTCCTGGAGTGCCTTCATGTCGAGGAGCTTCATCATATCAGCGTCTTCGAACATTTCAATTTTTTGAATTTCATGCGAAGTACGGAATCCATCGAAAAAATGAAGGAACGGGATCCTCGATTTGATGGCCGAAAGGTGGGCAATCCCGGCGAGGTCCATTACCTCCTGCACCGAACCGGAAGCAAGCATTGCAAATCCGGTTTGACGGGTTGCATATACGTCACTGTGGTCGCCAAAGATCGAAAGTGCATGGGCTGCCACGGTGCGGGCGCTAACGTGAAAAACAGCCGGAAGTAATTCACCGGCAAGTTTGTACATGTTGGGGATCATCAGCAATAATCCCTGTGATGCTGTGAAGGTCGAGGTAAGGGCCCCTGCCTGCAATGAACCATGCAATGTGCCGGCGGCGCCTGCTTCGGATTGCATTTCCACAACCTTTACTGTTTCGCCAAAAAGGTTTTTACGGCCATTGGCAGACCATTCATCCACATTTTCGGCCATGTTTGACGAGGGGGTAATCGGATAGATGGCGGCAACCTCACTGAACATATAGGACATGTGTGCTGCGGCCTGGTTTCCGTCACAGGATAAGAATTTTTTTGATTTGCTCATAATATATTGATTTTTAAAAACTTAGTTCCAGCATTGTGAATCTGATAACAGACGGCAAAAGTACAAATTAATATTGAGAAAAGACCAAAAGTAAGAAGAAAATTACCTGGGGATGGGGAAAGTCGGCAGCCTCCCGGTCGAATCCTGGCCCTTTTTTCCTTAACTTTGCCGCGATGTACTTTCCTGCCAACTTTGAACAAAAACTTGGATTTGATACCATTCGTCAGATCCTGAACAGCTATTGTCTTTCTACACTTGGCCGGGCGCGGGTTGACAAGCTTTTTTTTTCCACCAATGCCACCGAGATAAGCACCTGGCATGCTCAGTCGGCTGAACTAAAACAAATCCTGCAATTTGAGGAGAATTTCCCTTCTCAGGATTATTATGACCTGATCCCTGAACTGTTGCGTGTCCGCATTCCGAATACCTATATGGAAACGGAACAGCTTTCGCAGTTGAAATTATCTGTTTCGACGATCGCGTCCCTGATATTATTTATTTCAGAAAAAAAGGACAAATTCCCTTCCCTGTTTCAGATGATTGACGGCGATGGGAACTTCCTTTCTAATGCCTTACCACTATTGCAGGGTCTGGCTGACCAGATTAACCGGATCGTGGATGAAAAATCGGAGATCAGGGATTCAGCTTCACCGGAACTGAACCGGATCCGAAAGGAAAAAGTCTCGCTGCAGTCGGCGGTGGAACGTAAGGTGATGCAGAGTTTTAAAATTGCACGTCAAAGCGGCTGGACCCCCGATGATGCAGAAATTACGATTCGTAACGGCAGACTGGTTATTCCGCTGGTAAGCACGCATAAAAGGAAGATCCAGGGATTCATGCACGATGAATCTGCCACCGGTCACACCGTTTTTGTGGAGCCGGCTGAAATATTCGAGACCAACAATGAGATCCGCGAGCTCGATTATGCCGAACGCCGGGAGATAATCCGGATTCTTATTGCCTTCACTACCTCGATGAGGCCTGATATCGACATGCTGATCCAGTCTTATCAGTTCCTCGGGCAGATCGATTTTATAAGGGCCAAGGCCAGGTTTGCAATAACCATCGGTGCAACGAAGCTCATACATCCCCCCGCGGAAGAGATTGGATTTGCCTGGCATCAGGCTGTTCATCCGCTGCTTTTTCTCTCGCACCAGAAGCAGAACAAAGATATCATCCCGCTCAATATTGCATTAAACGAAGAACACAGAATCCTGATCATTTCCGGGCCGAATGCCGGCGGAAAATCGGTATGCCTTAAGACTGTCGGGCTGGTGCAATACATGTTTCAGTGCGGCTTACTGGCCCCGGTCAGGGAGGATTCAGAATTTACGATTTTCGATAAAATCCTGATCGACATCGGCGATGAGCAATCCATTGATAATGATTTAAGCACCTATACCTCAAAACTCCACAATTTAAAATTCTTCATCGAGCATATTGACGCACGGTCACTTTTCCTGATCGATGAACTGGGAACCGGTACTGATCCATCACTGGGAGGTGCGATTGCGGAGGCCACACTGGAAGCGTTGAACACAAAAAAAGCCATGGGGGTGGTCACAACGCATTATTCAAATCTGAAATTACTCGCATCGCGTGAAGCAGGGATTGTAAATGGAGCCATGCTTTTTGATATAAAGAAATTAAAACCCTTGTATCAATTAAAAATGGGGAAGCCCGGAAGTTCTTTTGCCCTTGAAATTGCTCAGGAGATAGGCTTTCCGGAGCATGTCCTTAGAAATGCAAAAACAAAAACCGGGAAAAGTCAACTCGATTTTGACCGTGAATTACAAAATCTGGAGGTCGAAAAACAAGAGATAAATCAAAAATCAACTGAATTAAAAGTTGCGGATGATTTTCTTGCAGAATTAATTAAAAAGTATGAGAAATTAAATTCAGATCTTGATTCAAAGAAAAAAGAAATTCTTGATAAGGCGAGGGAAGAGGCGCGTCAATTGCTGGATGGATCAAATAAAATAATTGAAAAAACCATAAAGGAAATCCGGGAATCACAGGCAGAAAAATCACGTACAAAAGAAATTCGTGCTGAATTATCCGAAATAAAAGAAAAAATATTAAATCAAAATCCGGCAGATAAAAAAGACAGTGTTGCAAAATTAATCCCACCTGATTTGATTAAAAGCGCCCAGGTTGGCAGTGAGGCGCCACCGCACCGGTTTCAAAGCTACTTTAACGACCTGCACACAAAGCTTACCAACTATTCGCTAACCCTTGATTTAAGGGGCAAACGGGTTGATGAAGCCCTTTCGTTACTCCAGCGTTATATCGATGATGCCATTTTATTATCCATCCCGGAAGTTCAGATTCTTCATGGAAAAGGCAACGGTGTTTTACGGCAGGTAACCCGTGATTACCTGCGTGCGCAAAAAGAGGTGAAGTCGGCCAGGGATGCAGCATTAGAACAGGGAGGTGCAGGCATTACGGTGGTTTATTTTCGATAAAATAAATTTGGAAAAAAAATAATTAAATAATTATTCAATTAAATAATTATTTTTGTCCGCATAATAACTTAAAACCTTTAATATGAAATCAATTAAATTTAGTGAATCCGAGCTCGAATTTTTACAAAATCATTATGAGCTGGAGTTATTAGATGCCGAAAATTATGTCGGTGAAATTAAAAATATATTAAAAAAATTAGGCAAAATTGAAAAAGAGATCACCAAAGAAAAACCTGCCAAGAAATCCGGCAATAAACGTGGTCGGCCCAAGAAATCTCAAAAAGCCTTAACCGAAGCCGCAACGCCGGCATCCACCAAAGTAGCAGGAACAGCTAAAGTTGCAAAAACTGCCAAGGAGGTTAAAAAACCTGCTCCAGTTAAAGCAGCCAAGAAGACCATTAAAAAGGCGAAGGAGTCCAAGGTGGCTAAAACAAAGGTTGCACCCATAAAAGCTGACAAGGCACCAGCCGCTAAAGCAACGCCGAAGAAGGCTGTTAAAAAAGCCCCTCCCAAGGTTAAGGCAAGTAAAGCTGTAAAGAAAGTGGTCAAGGATACACCGGTTGCAGCTCCGGTTGAAGTTCCGAAATCCGAATAATCCGATATGTTAATGGGCGTCTGAGTTCGCTTTGACCGGCAAACTCAAACAGCAGCAGTATATTATCCGATGCTGACTTTGAGATCGTATGCCTGCATCCGATCCTGAAGCCAGCATTTTTTTTATTCGCTTTGGAAATTCACTAAAAGAATGTATCTTTGCACCCCAATTTGAAAACATATATTGAACATGGCCAATCACAAAAGCGCAGAAAAACGCATCCGCACCACCAAGACAAAACGTTCCCAAAACCGTTATCAGGGCCGCACCGTCCGTAACGCAGTAAAAAAATTACGTGAAACTGAAGAAGCTGCAGCCATTGCAAAGGATCTGCCTAACGTAGTTGCCCAGATAGACAAGCTGGCCAAGAAAAACGTTATCCACAAAAACAAAGCATCCAACCTGAAAAGCAAATTGATGCGCAAGGCCAACGCTGCATTATCTGCGTCGACGCCAGCGTAATCCCTTAAGCGAAGAGAGTCGCTGAATATAGGACGTCAGGTGCCTTTCCTTTTTCCGTGGATAAATATCATCAATGTGTATTAATATCCCGGTCTCTTCCACCTCACCAAATCCATGATTGATGGCCGTTCCAAATGTGCGCATGGTCGGCGATAAATTCATGTATGCATTAACCAGAGGTGGTACATGTTCGCCATGCCGGCGGACTTCATGAATCAGAATCTTATAATTTTCTTCGTAGGTCCGGGCTGAGAATAATTCAGCAATGACTGCATCAGGGGTTGTACAAATAACGGGCTCCTTTGGCAGCATCAGCGTTTCCGTGTCGGGGAAGTACCGGCGCAGAAAATACAACACGGTATCACGGGCTGTCCGGTCATAATCAGGATACATGGTCATTTTCCCGAAGAAATATTTAACATCAGGATTTTCAATGATCATTGCCCCAAGTCCGTCCCAAAGGTTATCAAGTGAATACATTCCTTTACGGAAATTGAAGGTGGGCTGGTAATTAGGTTGGACAAATGACCGCCCGAGTTCAATGCTTACAGGAAGATAATCGCGCATGAACCTATTTGAAAAATCAAACAGTTCAGCTGTAGCGCTGTGAACGCAATCGCCACTTTGACATTGAATGTCGCGGCCATGAATGAAACGGTACCCACCGGATATTTCTTTGTCGATGGGATCCCAGACAATAAGCTGATGAAATGGGACCTCCATGGTATCAAACTCATCGATATCAACATCCTTGCCTGTTCCACCTCCTGCATCGCGGAAGGTAATCTCCCTCAGCCGTCCGACTTCACGCATGAGATTAGGAGAATCATGTGCCGTAAACACATAAATCTTGTTATGTCCGTTATTTGTATTGCGTAAAAACGTACTCTCGTTCAATTCGGCTTCAAGCAGGTTTTTATTTATCGGGTCGATAATGGGCTCCATGATCGGGCGGCTAAACAGTGAATACTAATGTTTACAAATTTACAAATAAAACCTAATTTTGCACCTGTATTGACATATTGAATTCACCACCAATGAATGATACAACGCTTACTGAAATACCCGAAAGACTGATCGATATTGAAGCGCTCTTCGCGTCCAAAAATCCAAAATTATTGCGTATCATTCCCCGGTTCATCCTTTCCTACCTTAAAAGAATTACCCATCAGGAGGAGGTTAACGGGTACATCTGGCGCAACCGGGATAAATCGGGTCTCCCTTTTGTAGAGGCGATCCTCAAAGAATTTGGTGTAAGGGTTGATCTCATTGACAAGCGCAAGGTCCGGGATAATTTCCCGGGGCGTTTAATCGCGGCTTCGAATCATCCCCTCGGCGGTCTCGATGGCATGGCACTCATGCATGCGCTGGGCAAAATGCGTCAGGATATCGTATTCCCGGTGAATGACCTGCTGATGAATGTGACCGGTCTCAGACCACTTTTCATCCCGATCAACAAGCATGGCCGAAACACTGAGAACGCAATACTGATAGACCAAACCTTTGCATCGGAGAAGATGATCCTCTTTTTTCCTGCCGGGCTGGTATCGCGGAAGCAGCGGATCGGAGGCAAGATGGTGATCCGTGACCTGGAATGGAAAAGTACATTTATCAAAAAAGCGAAGAAATACCAGCGTGATATCATCCCGGTTTATGTCGCCGGACACAATTCCGAATGGTTTTATAATCTTGCCCGCTGGCGGAAAAAACTGGGCATCAGTGCCAACATTGAAATGCTCTACCTGGTTGATGAAATGGTGAAGCAATTGAATCATACCATCACCATCGTTTTGGGCGATCCGATCGCATATCAGACTTTTGACAAATCGAAAACGGAAGCCCAATGGGCCGCATGGGTGCAGGACAAGGTTTACAGATTGAGAGAATAATAGCGGTTTCTGGGATTAAATGCCTACCTTTGAATAAAATACAAAAAAGCAGGTGAAAATCGACAAGATTGAATTTTTATGCAGCAGCCCATCGCTGAAACTCTGTCCCAAAGAGGAGATCCCTGAATTTGCCTTCATCGGACGATCCAATGTGGGGAAGTCATCCCTGATCAACATGCTAGCCGAACACAAGGGACTCGCCAAGGTTTCCGGGACCCCGGGAAAAACAAGATTGCTGAATCATTTCAGGGTGGAAGCCATCATTAATAATAATCCTATCCAAGATAGTCAGCATACCGACATAGATCAGGATGTTCCCGCCCGCCGACCAAGGAAATCTGCAGGCAGTCAGCGTTCCGATTGGTTTCTCGTTGATTTACCGGGATATGGATTCGCGAAGTTATCAAAGGAGGCAAAGGCAAAATTTGAGGGACTGATTCAATCATACCTGCAAAACCGTGAATGCCTTGCCCTGACATTCGTGTTAATTGACTCCCGCCTGGAGCCGCAAAAAATCGACCTCGAATTTATGAACTGGCTGGGCGATAATGAAGTGGGATTTGTGATTCTCTTTACCAAAATTGACAAGCTTTCGAAGGCACAACTTTCCAATAATCTCATGGCCTACCAAAAAGCATTGGCTTCATCATGGGCGGAACTTCCTATGATAATTACCACATCGGCCGAAACAAAGTCGGGCCGGGAAGAGGTGCTGGCCATAATCGAGGATGCACTGCTGGAGATCGCCTCCGCCTGACAAAGATTGAATACCTGCAACCTGGTCAACACCTGTTCAATCAAGGTATTTTATACCCTTTATACGGCACTGGGCGCTCATAATCCGGTAGTCGAGGCAGGCTTTCTGGACAAAGTTTTCATAAATGATTTCCTGGCCATACCTGATGAACAAACATCGTGAATTCGACGCCATGAACCTGGTTTTTACATCCACCCGATTCAAGAGGGTAACTTCACAAAATGCCTCCGGAACCAGGAAGGTCATCAAAGGAAGAATTTTTTCCAAAGCATAGAAAAATCCGGTATCTGTATCGATCAGAACCGATAACTCTACATTCTCAAGGGGTTTTAACCGTCCTTCGTCATCAAGGCCGCTGATCATAGCGAAAGTGATAAAGGGACAATGCACCTGAAGTGATTCGGCGATGCGCTCCAAGTCAACCTTTTTAGGCTTCATAGTAATTCCGTTTCTATAAGGACAACAGAAACTACGAAAAGGTTGCAAGCCCGTTGAAAAATAAATGAAAATAAACCGGAAGGATGCTACTTGAGTTCTACCAGCAAATGATGTTTTGGGACGATCTCCCCCTGTTTCACATAGATCTTTTTGACTGTTCCATTGATTGTTGCAAGCAGGTGGTTATCCATTTTCATGGCCTGAAGCACCAGTAAGGTCTCCCCTTTCTTTACTTTACGACCCTCTTTTACAAGTACTTTCAGGATTGTTCCTGGAATAAATGCCACAATTTTACGAGGATCAGGAGGAGTATATGCGGTACGGTTTGCAAACTTTTTAGTTAAGGTAGTCTTGTAGGTGATTTCCTCATACTTGAAATCAACAAATTCAATATTTTCTTCCATAACACCTCAGATTTCTCAAAAATCAAATTCTAAATCACACGATACGGCTGTTGTCCCTTTGTGCTCCTGTTCAGATTAGAACGGAGGAACTCCATGTTTTTTCTTCGGGGTGATCTCCCGTTTGCCCTGGGCGAGGGTCAAGGAGTGTGTGAGGTAATTGCGTGTTTCATTCGGCTCAATTACGGCATCCACATATCCGTAAGCGGCTGCCACGTATGGATTGGCAAACTTTTGACGATACTCCTCAATCAGCCGTTTCCTGGTTTCTTCCGGGTTGTCACTTGCTTTGATTTCGCTGCGGAAGATGATATTGGCAGCCCCTTCGGGACCCATAACAGCAATTTCAGCAGTCGGCCAGGCAAAGACGAAGTCGGCGCGAAGGTGATTCGAGCACATGGCAATATAACCTCCGCCATAGGCCTTTCGCAGGATCACTGTAATTTTTGGGACACTGGCTTCGCTGTATGCATATAAAACTTTTGCCCCATGACGGATAACCCCGGCATGTTCCTGGTCAACTCCCGGCAGGTAGCCTGGTAAATCAACAAGGGTGACCAAAGGCACATTGAACGCATCACAATAGCGGATAAACCGTGCCGCCTTGTCGCTTGAATCGCAATCGAGTACACCGGCAAGCACCATAGGCTGGTTTGCAACAAAACCCACTGATTGTCCATCGAGACGACCAAATCCGACAACAATATTGGCTGCCCACATCTCGTGAACTTCAAGGAAGTCGCTGTCGTCGGAAATGGCACGGATTACATCCCGCACATCATATGGGGTCATCGGGTTTGTCGGGAAAATACTATCGAGTTTATACTGACGTGATTTTGGTGCCTTCTTGGGGAATAATTCGGCTTTCTTTTCATTATTCCATGGAATATAACTCACCAGTCGCTTGATCTGTTCAAAACACTCTACTTCGCTTTCGGCAAAAAAGTGTGCATTGCCAGTGATTTCAGCATGCACGCGGGCACCACCCAGATCTTCCATGGAAATTTCCTCACCCAGAACAGTCTTGATAACTTCGGGGCCGGTGATGAACATCTTGGAAATTTTATCGACCACGAATACAAAATCGGTTAACGCCGGACTGTAAACCGCGCCTCCTGCACAGGGTCCGAGAATCACGGAGATCTGCGGGATTACTCCCGATGCTTGTGTGTTGCGGTAAAATATTTCACCATACCCGGCCAGTGAGTTCACCCCTTCCTGTATACGCGCTCCTCCGGAATCGTTGATACCGATAAGGGGTACTTTCATCTTCATGGCATGATCCATGATCTTGGTGATCTTTTTGGCATGCATTAATCCAAGTGATCCGCCGGCCACAGTGAAATCCTGTGCAAAGATACACACGGGCCAGGCGCTGATGGAACCGGTCCCTGTGATGACGCCATCGCCGGGTAAATATTTTTTATCCATGTCGAAATCCTGTCCGGCATGTTTGACAAAAAGGTCATATTCGTGGAAAGAGTTGGGATCAAGCAAGGCGAGGATTCGCTCGCGGGCAGTCATTTTACCCGATGCTTTCTGCTTTTCAAGGGCTTGTTCTCCGCCCCCTTTAAAGGCTTCATGCATCCGCCTTTTTAATTCTGTGGTCTTTGCTCTCAAACTCATAATCAGTCGATTTTTCTACAAGGGGGGCAAATATACATCTTTACTATACAAATAGCAAATTGATCTGTTTTGGAAGGGATAAGGTCAACCTGAAGCGATTTTTATTTAAATAATAATGAGTACTTTTGCTACTCACATTCCAGAATATATTATTTTAACTTTGCACTTCAACCTGATCATCCATGCTGGATAAAACCAGAAAAGACAATCCTGCAGGTAAAAAACCAGTCCTGCCCAAGATAAAATCCGTTTCCCAACCTGCTGCCACCGCCTCCCCGGCTGATGGCGATTGCGACAGACCATGGTACGCCGTTTATACCCGTTCGCGGTGGGAGAAAAGGCTCATGGAGTTATTGACCGACAAGGGAATTGAAGCGTATGTCCCCTTGCGAAAAGTAATTCACCAATGGAGCGACCGTAAGAAACTGATCGATGAGCCACTCATCCGGTCATATTGTTTCGTAAAGGTGGGTGAAAAAGATTACTATGAAGTTTTGAATACACCAGGGGCGGTACGTTATATCTGGTTTTCCGGAAAACCTGCCACCATTCCCGAGCGACAGATCAACACGCTCAAGGCTGTTACAGGCGCCGATATCGAAGTTGATTGTGTTGCAGATAACTTTCAGCCGGGAGAGCATGTTATGGTGAATGCCGGTCCCCTCACTGGGATCACTGGGGAACTCGTATCCATCTCCAATAAAAAAAAGGTCATCATCCGTATCGATCATCTCAACCAGGTTCTGACCCTGACCATTTCACCCTTGCTGCTTGAAAGGGTGCATGAAAATTCTCCAAAAAACAAATAGGCTATAATACAATTGTAATGACAAACAAAATTGCTTTGATTTCAGGTATTACCGGACAGGATGGGAGTTACCTGGCTGAACTTCTCATTGGCAAAGGATATACTGTACATGGGATTCTGCGCCGGTCCAGTTCTTTCAACACATTCAGGATCGACCATCTTTATACAAATAAAGATATCCTGAATAAATCCCTGTTCCTGCACTATGGAGATCTGACCGATTCAAGTAACCTGAACAGGCTTGTTGAAAAAATCGGGCCGGATGAAATTTATAATCTCGGGGCTCAATCGCATGTCCAGGTCTCATTCGAAGTTCCGGAATACACGGCTGAAGTAGATGGGATCGGA
>Ga0074195_1001886_pt1 | contig 26402 bp, 24 predicted proteins | sample EPASupsiteHSE623_FD_64525 | JGI IMG/M metagenome (GOLD analysis project Ga0074195, IMG submission 64525) | Bioremediated contaminated groundwater from EPA Superfund site, New Mexico - Sample HSE6-23 | ecosystem: Environmental > Aquatic > Deep subsurface > Groundwater > Contaminated ... | reverse complement strand
CTTACAAACATCCCTGATTTTACCAGTGGGACACCCAAACTTCAAGCGGTTCTCGTCGGAGAGGACTCGAAATTTTAACACTCCGCACAAGTCAGGAAAAATTCTGGCGTCCCTGGCAAAAACCCGGCGACCCGAGGGGTTGACCCGGATTGTGCAATAGAGTAGCGGGATTCGACGGCGGCTGGCGGGACATTTCTGTGTAAAATTTGGAGCGGATAGCTACAGCTATCCGCTCCAAATTTTACGTCGAACTGTCCTCGCCATCCACCGTCTCTGTCCTCGCTATCTATTGCACAATCCGGGTTGACCCGTAAATCGCGGCTTTTGGCGTGCGGTTTCGCGGGATAACTTTTTTCAGGCAGGCAAAATATACCCCCGCCCGTGCAGCGTGCCGCACGGGCGGGGGTGCGTTTTATTGCAATTTACTGTTCCGCCATGAAGGGGTAGCGGCAATCCGTCGGGGGAACGAAGGTCTCCTTGATGGCGCGCGGCGAGGTCCAGCGGATTAGGTTTAGCATGCTGCCCGCCTTGTCGTTGGTGCCGGAGGCTCTGCCTCCGCCGAAGGGCTGCTGGCCCACCACCGCGCCGGTGGGCTTGTCGTTTATGTAGAAGTTGCCCGCCGCGTTGGAGAGCGCCGCCGTCATTTTCACTATGGCCTTGCGGTCTCGCGCGAATATCGCGCCGGTCAGCGCGTAGGGCGAGGTGCGGTCGCACAGCCGCAGCGTTTCGTCGAGCCTGTCGTCGTTGTAGACATGCACGGTCAGCACCGGGCCGAATATCTCCTCGGTCATGGTTTTGAACGCGGGGTCTTTGGCTTCGATGACAGTCGGGTGTATGAAATAGCCCGCGGAATCGTCGCACTCCCCTCCTATTATCACCTGCGCGTCTTTCTTTTTGGCGGTTTTGGCGTAATCTATATAACCCTTGATAGTGTTATAAGCGTTGCGGTCTATGACGGCGTTGACGAAATTGCGGAAATCCTCCACGCCGCCTACTTTCATGCCGGCCACCTGCTCCTCCACCAGCGGCCTTACCGTTTTCCACAGCGACTTCGGCACATAAGCGCGGCTGGCGGCGGAGCATTTCTGTCCCTGATATTCGAACGCGCCGCGCGTCATCGCAGTCGCCACCGCCGCGGCGTCCGCCGAGGGGTGCGCGAAGATGAAGTCCTTTCCGCCGGTTTCGCCGACAAGGCGCGGGTAGCAGCGGTATTTGGCGATATTGTTTCCCACGGTGGTCCACATGTGCTGGAACACGGCGGTGGAGCCGGTAAAATGTATTCCCGCCAGATGCTCGCTGGCAAGCACCGGGTCGCCCACCTCCGCGCCGGAGCCGGCCACCATGTTGATCACGCCGTCGGGCAGCCCCGCCTGGCGCAAAACGTCCAGCACGAACCACGCGGAATAAACCGCGCTGGACGCCGGCTTCCACACCACCGTGTTGCCCAGCAGCGCCGGAGCGGACGGTAGGTTTCCGGCGATGGAGGCGAAATTGAACGGCGTCGCCGCGAAAACAAAGCCTTCCAGCGGGCGGTATTCCATGTAATTCCAGGTGCCGCGCGGCGAGATGGAAGGCGTTTGCGAAAATATCTTCTCGGCGTAATAGGCGTTGAAGCGCCAGAAATCGGCCAGTTCGCAGACGGCGTCTATCTCTGATTGGAAGGGGTTTTTGCTCTGGCATAGCATTGCCGCCGCGTTCACCATGAACCGGCGCGGGCCGGAAAGTATGTCCGCCGCTTTGAGAAATATCGCGGCGCGGGCGTGAAACGGCATGGCGGCCCATTCCCTCTGCGCGCGCACGGCGGCGGCGACCGCCAGTTTCACCTCTTTGGCACCGGCTTTGTGGTAGCGGCCCAGCAGATGCTTGTGGTCGTGGGGGCAGCGCGCGTCGCCCAGGTTTTTCGTTCTGATTTCCTGCCCGCCGATGAAAAGCGGTATTTCAATTTCTTTGGAGCGCAGTTCCTGCAGCGCCGCTTTGAGCGCTTTTTTCTCCGGCGAACCCGGCGCGTAGCCTGTTATGGGCTCGTTCGACGGGACTGGCACATCGGGTCTTGCATTCATGGCATATCTCCTTTTTGAATTTGCAAAAATCACAGGGGCGCGGACATTTCATCGCCGGCGGTTTCTGTTCGGGATGTATGTTTCACCGGCAAAACCACCGTTGCGGTCGTGCCTTTGCCGGGTTTGCTTTTAAGCTCTATCGTGCCGTCGTGCATGCTGATAAGCTGGCGGCAGACCGAAAGGCCGAGGCCGGTGCCCTTCGCTTTGGTGGTGAAAAACGGGTCGAATACTTTTTCCAGGAGGTCCTTTGCGATGCCGGAGCCGTTGTCGGCGACGCTGATTTTGACAAGCCCGCCGCTCACTCCTGCGGCGATTTCCACCCGTCCGCCGGAATCGGCGACGGCGTCGCAAGCGTTGTTGAGGATGTTCTGGAAAATCTCCCTGAGCTGAAGCGCGTCGGCCTCTATGGAAATGCTTTTCAGCGGCGCCAGCTTTTTTTTGAGGGAAATGATTTTTTTTGACTGGGCCTGCGCGTTGGCGGCGCATTCCTCCAATATCGCGCGCAGGTGCGCATTCTCAATATGGGGAGGCCTCAGGCGCGAGTAGAACAGCAGGTTGCTTATTATCTGGTCGCTTTCCGCGACTTTTTTCCTGATGTTGACCAAATGTTTTTCCAACAGCGGGTTTTCGGCCTTCCGCTTTATATTGGAAGCCGCCATGCTTATCGCCGCCAGCGGATTGCGCAGCTCATGGGCCACCGTGGCGGCCAGCGTGCCGATGTCCGACAGGCGGCGCGCCTTTTCCAACTCGCTTTGAATGCGCAGCACGTCTTTGGTTTTTTCCCTGACCAGCCATTCGAAAATTTCCTTGTCGCGCTTCAGGACAGCCTCCGCCTTTTTGCGCTCCGTAATGTCCTGGCCCTGGGCTATGGTGGCCAGCAGGGTCTTGCCGTCGTTGGCGTAGATGTCGGCGGAGTTCCAGAGCATCAGCCGTGTGGCGCCGTCTTTGCAGCATATGGGTATTTCCACGCCGTCCCAATTCTTTACGCCGAGGGCGCGGCGTATTGTGCTCAGAGATTCTTTGCGCTCCCCCTTTGGAAACAGCATGATCAAAGCTTTGCCGAGGACTTCCTGGCGTTTGTAATTCGTCAGACGCTCGAAGGCGCGGTTGAAGCGGGTGATTTTGAGCGCGCTGTCCCAGCAGATTATGGGGGCATTGGCGTAGGTTATCAGTTTTTCCAGGTAATCGTGTGTCTGGCGCAGGGTTTCCTCGATGCGTTTGCGCTCGCTTACATCGCGCAAAATCACCTGGGCGGACGGTCTGCCCTGGTAATTTATAATGCCGCCCATGCCTTCCACAAATACGATTTGCCCGCTGCGGCGCACGATTCTGCTTTCCCAGAGCGGCAGTTTGCCGGTTTTGGCCGCCTGTTTCATCCGGGCGGCCATCGCGGGGCGGTCATCGGGATGCACCCAGTCCAGCACCCGTTTCGAAGGCAGTTGCTCCGGCGTTCCCACGCCATAGAGGCGCAGCGCGGCGGAGTTGGCGTATAGGAACCGTCCGTTGCGGAACACGATTACCGCATCGGGCGCCGATTCGGTTATCATGCGGTAGCGCTCCTCGCTTTCTTTCAGGGCCGCAAGCGAGCGTTCATGGGCGGCGCGCAGCCGCAGCGAGGTTATTCCGTAGGAAAGGTCGCAGGCCAGCTCACCGAGCAATTTCGCCTCGTCGTCCGTAAACGGGTCGGTCTCTCTCGAGTAAATGGTGAGCGCGCCGAAAGCCCTGCCGTTGTGCATAAGGGGGAAAGACACGGAGGCGGCGTAGCCGCGCCCCACCGCCTCCTGGCGCCAGGGCGCAATCCTCGGGTCGGTCCGCATATTCCTGCAAAAAACCGGCTTGCCGGTGCGTATGCTGGCGCCGGTGGGGCCGCGCCCGTGTTCCGTGTCCGCCCAGGTTATATTCAGGCGGGAAAGATAGCCCTCGTCAAAACCGTAATGCGCTACAGGCCGGACCGTTTTGGCGGAATCATCCTCGGCAAAACCAATCCAGACCATGGCGTGTCCGCAGTCATGCACGACTATGCGGCACACCTCTTCCATATAACCGGCCTCGTCTTCGGCGCGCATCAGCGCCTGGCCGCTGTTGCTCAGCGCGCGGAGCATCTTGGTGATTTTGCGCAACTCGGACTCTTTTTTCTTGCGTTCGGTTATATCGGTGAACACGGCCGCGACCTGCTCCGGACAGGGGGAATAGGAGTATATCTCGAAATGCTTGTCGAGCGCGGGCGAATATTCCTCGAAGTGCGCCGATTTGCCGGTAAGCGCCACTTCGCCGTAAAATTGCGTCCAGAGCGCCTGCTCGCCCGGCAGCACTTCGCCGCAGGTCCTGCCTACTATATCGCCGCGTTTGAGTCCCGTGAGCCGCTCGAACGCCGGATTGATGTCAAGAAAACGGTAATCGCAGGGGCGGCCTTTCCCGTCGCGGATTATCTTGTGCAGCGCGAACCCCTCCGTCATGCCGCTGAACAGGGTACGGTAGCGCTCCTCGCTGAGCCGGAGCGCCGCCTCCGCCTGTTTGCGTGCGGTGATGTCCAGGAGGGTTACCAGCGCGTGCGGGCGGCCCAGCACGCTCAGCCGCGCGGTCGAAAGCAGCAGCGTCAATTCGCGCGCCCCGCCGTCTTTCGCCGCCACGGGACGGCTGGTCTCCATATGCAAATGTCTCTTGCCGGTTTTAATGGTTTCGGTTATGTTCGCGCGCACGGGGCATTGCGCGCAGTGCGGTCCGAAACCGCAGCCCCCGGGGTCGTCAAGCGCGTGCAGGCAGCCCAGCACTTTGCCGGCGGGCTGGCCGGCCAGTTCGGCGGAGCTGGCGCCGGTGAACCGCTCCGTGAACCTGTTCGCGGAGCGGACGCGGCATTCTTCATCAACAACCAGCAGCATCAGCGGCGCCGCCGTGTAGATGGCGGAAAGCTCGGCGATGCGTTCGATGAGATTTTCCTGGGTCCGCTTTCTATCCGTTATGTTGCGGGCATATATGCGCAGCCGCTCCGGTTGCGCTGCCAGGCATACGGACTGCTGGTACCATTCCCCGTTCACCTCTATTTCGCGCAGGGTTGACGTTTCCTTTCCCGCCGCAAGTTCGGCCCGCGCCGTGTCGAGGCCGGAAAGCCAGGTGTGCGCGAAACCGGGCGTGTCCCAGCCGGGAAACAGACGCTGCCCCGCGGGATTTAAATAGGCGAGCCGTCCGTCCGCGTCCGCTTCGGCCACCGGGTTGGGATTGAGCTCGGGAAAAGAGGCGAGCCAGGCCATTTTGCCTTCCGCTTTTTTTTGCGCGGTGATGTTTTCCAGCGTTTGCAGCGCGGCGGTTATTTTTCCGGTTTCGTCGAACAGCGCCCGCGCGCGGGCGCGCACGGTTATCCGCGAGCCGTCGGGGCGCTGTATGGCCAGCTCTTCGCCGTGGACGGTTTCGCCGGTCGAAAGCGCGCGGCGCAGCGGCAGTTGTTCGCAAGGATATTCCTGTCCGCCGGGAGTGAAGAACCTGACTTGCGCGCCGCCTGCGGCCAGACCGAGCGCCTCGGCTGATTTCACTCCGTAAAATTCCAGCGCGCGGCTGTTGGCATAAACGATTCCGCCTGATGCCTTTTCCGCCATTACGACGCCGCACGCAATCATGTCCAGCAATGCGTTAAAACCTGAGTCGCCGTTTTTTTCCCCTGGCGGCGAAACGCTGGACAATTTCAGTATCGTCTCTATGTTCGTCATCAAAACGCGGGTTGCCCGTCCGATACAGGGCAATCGCAAAACCATTCTATCAAAAAGTCCCGGAAAAGAGAGTTGACGGTATGGCTGTTTATGAGCGCAAAAATCCACGCAAGCCGCACGTTTATGAAACCCGCTTGAGGTGGAAAAAAATCAACGACGCGCGGAATCAGCTCCTTAACAGTCTGCGTGGAGGGTTGCTAGCATTATCCTGGGGGAAAGGTGGACGGCGAATCGCGGCGGGGATTGCGGTTCGGACCAGGGAGGCGTATCCGCGGCGGCGCGGAATTTTTCCGGTTGCACGGAGTCGGGCGGCCACATGCGAAATAAGATACTGCTGGTGGATGACGACGGAGTGTTACGCAGCGAGTTTAGGGACTTTTTTCACGAGTATGACATACTGGAGGCGGCCAGCGGGCCGGAGGCTCTGGCCATCATAAAAAAGCCCAACGAGGTGGATCTGGTGCTGCTTGATTGCCGCATGCCCGGCATGGACGGCCTGACCGTCCTCGCCAGGATAAAGGAAATGGCGCCGGACAAGCGGGTCATCATGGTTACCGGCTTCGGCTCGAAAGAGACGGTCATAGCGGCTTTGCGCGCGAAAGCCGACAACTTCATCGAAAAGCCCTTCGATATCGAAAAGACAAGGCTTGCGATAGAAAAAGAGCTTGAGTATATCCGCAAAAAAAATGGAGCAGGAAAAGCGAAACCGGACAGTTTGGACGACGAAGATAAAATCGCGCGCGTGAAGCGTTTCCTCGAGAGGAATGTTCTCAAAAAAACCACGCTTTCCGATGCCGCCGCGGCGGTGCATCTCAGCCCTAAATACCTCAGCCGCATTTTCCGGGAGCGCGCGAAAACCGGTTTCAACGATTACAAGTTGGGGCTGAAAATAAAGGAAGCCAGGCGCATTCTGGTTTCCACTTCATGCAGCGTCAAACAGGCCGCGGCGAAGCTGGGCTATGAGAGCAGCGAATCGTTCATAAGGCAGTTCAAAAAGCTTGCCGGCGTGTCCCCGCTGGCGTACCGCAGGAAAATGAAAGAGCGCAATCCGCGCGCCGGCGGCGGGAAAAAGTCAGCCAAAATGGGTTAACTGTTTTTTCGGAAAATCTGCTAAAATAAGAATAGAGACGGGTCGTTAGCTCAGCGGAAGAGCGTTCCCTTCACACGGGAAAGGCCATAGGTTCAAATCCTATACGACCCACCATTATTTCAAAATAGAAGCGCGGCTCTCGCCGCGCTTTTTTTTGCCGGGGAATTTATGGCCGCGCCGCTATCCCCCCGTTATCTCGAAGTCCTTTAGCCTGAAAATTTCAGTTGGATAGCGGAATTCGACGTAAAATAGCTTCCTGGCTCCGACTCAAAAAAACTGCTCACAGGCAACGAGCCTGCTCGCATTTTTTTGAGCCGAATCCATTTCGCTCTTTTACGTCTCGGTTCTCGCTACCAACTGAAGTTTTCAGGTTAGCGCGGGATTTATATCCACATTGAGAATATCGGCTCCGGCCAGCGGAGGGCGTTTGTCGAGGCCGCTTTTTTCCTCATAAGTTTCTTTGGCGGTCTCATAAATGACGCCCAGCGGGATGCGGTCGCCCCACTCGCAGGCTTTGGCGAAGGCGGCAATCCTCTCAGCCGGATTGTATGAGGAGTCCAGCTTGTAAACCCGCTTTGAATACCATTGATAAGTGTTCACCTTGTTGAACGAGACGCAGGGCTGCAAAACGTCAATCAGCGCAAATCCCTTGTGGCTCATGCCTTTGACTATCAGTCCGGCAAGATGCTCCGGTTCGCCGCTGAAGCCTCTGGCCACGAATGACGCTCCCATTGCGATAGCCAACTCCAGCGGGCGCAGCGGCTCCAGTATCACGCCCGCGCTCTGGATTTTAGTGATATGCCCCTGGTCTGTGGTGGGCGAAGCCTGGCCTTTGGTGAGGCCGTATATCTGGTTGTCATGCACGATGACGGTGATGTCGAGGTTGCGCCGTATGTTGTGTATGAAATGATTGCCGCCCTCGCCGTAGCAATCGCCGTCGCCGGTGGCAACGAGCACGGTCAACTCACGGTTGGCGATTTTGGCCCCCGCGGCCGCCGGCAGCGCCCTGCCGTGCAGCCCGTTGAAGCAGTTGCAATTTACATAATGCGGCAGCTTCGCCGCCTGCCCTATGCCGGAGACAAGCAGTATTTGCGACGGCGGCCTGCCCGACTGCGCCAGCGCGGTCTTCACCGCGTTCAGGATGCCGAAATTGCCGCAACCGGGGCACCAGGCTATCGGGTCGCCGGTGTCAAAATCTTCCGGGTTCATTGAAACCTCCCTGCGACAAGCGCTTCCGCAAGATAATCCAGGTCGAACGGCCTGCCGTCGAATTTCAATATGGAACCGGCGAGTTTTATCCCCGTCTCGCGCCGTATCAGCCGGGCAAGCTGGCCGGCGGCGTTATTTTCGACTGTCACCGCTTTTTTCGCGTTTTTCAGCAGCGCCTCCATTTCCTGCGCCGGAAAAGGCCAGACTTGGGATAAATGAATAAAGCCTGTTTTGATTGTTCGCGCGCTTTCCGCCGCCTCGCGCATGACGCCGTAAGTGGAACCGAACCCCACCAGCACTATATCCGCGTTTTCAACGCCGACCGCCTGCGGTTTTTCCGTTTCCCGCGCCAGCGCGGCCATTTTCAGGTGGAAACGCTTGCGGACCATCGCCGCGCGGACGGCGGCATCTTCGGTTATATGCCCCTCCTCGGTATGCTCGTCGCTGTCGGCGTAGACGACGCAATCCGCCAGCCCCGGCAGGGCGCGCGGCGAAATGCCGGTGTCGTTGAGGGCGTATCTTTTATAATCCGGCGCAATCTTGCCGGTCAGCACATACCGCTTCACCGGCGGCATGTTCAGGTCGGACGGCCTGACGCTGCGGTAGGATTCCGCCAAATGCTGGTCCGACAGTATGAATACCGGTATCTGATAGCGCTCGGCGGTGTCGAACGCCTTTGCCGTGAGAGCGAACGCCTGCTCCGGCGTGCCGGGGGTGAAAACGGCCCGAGCGAATTCCCCGTGCCCCGCGTGCAGCGCGAAATCGAGGTCCGCTTGCTCCGTTCTCGTCGGAAACCCTGTGGCGGGCGCCGGGCGCTGCATGTCGGCTATCACGACCGGCGTCTCGGTCATGGCGGCGAGGCTTATGCCTTCCGTCATCAGGGCGAAGCCGCCGCCGGATGTCGCGGTCATCGCCCGCGCGCCGGCGAACGAGGCGCCTATTGCCATGTTCACCGCCGCTATCTCGTCTTCCGCCTGCTCGACGGCGATGCCGAATTGCTCCGCATATTGCGCCAGGGTTTCCATAAGCCCCGTCGAAGGCGACATGGGGTAGGCCGAGTAGAATTTGCAGCCTGATTTTATCGCCGCGAGCGCCATCGCGCCGTTGCCGTCGAGCAGCAGCGCTTCGCCGCCGGTGCCGGCGCCCGGCGCGAAGCCCCGGCAATCCGCTTGTTGCAGGGAAAAATCATAGCCCGCTTTGGCGGCGGCGATATTTTTGCTGATGATTTCCGCGGGTTTTCCCTCGAAAGCGCGCCTGATGGCCGATTCGGCGTGCTTGAAGTCCGTGCAGGTCGCGCCCGTGAGAAAACCGCACGCCACGGAATTCATAAACAACTCCGCGCCCGCAGCCTGCGCCGCCAGCGCGTAAAGCGGAACGTCGGCGAAACCGGCGGTCCCCGCGGCGAGGCCGTATTTTTTGGCGTCGGCGACGAGAAGCCCGCCGGCGGCCAGCGCCGGCCTGTGCAGTTCGACGCTTGCCTTGTCGAGCGCCACGATTATATCCGCCTGCCGTCGCGGCGCATGCGCCGGTTTGCCGCTAACGCGCAACTGGAAGAAATTGTTGCCGCCGCGTATGCGCGACATATAATCCTGATTGGCGAACACGTTGAGTCCGGCGGAAATGAATGCGCGGCACAAAACCGCGCCGATGGTTTGCATTCCCTGTCCGGCCTCCCCCGCAATTCTTATGGTGAGCTCGTTTTTCATGCTTTCCCCGCCTGGTTTTATACCGGATTGTCCGTAGTTCAAGGATACCTTACTTTCATTGATGCAACCTGATTTTTTTCGCATTAAAATGCGCATTTTTCCTTATTTTTCGCTCCGCCGCGGTTTATAGTAAAATTGTTGAAGCGCAAACGGCATCCGGCATATCTGTGCGCGCGGGGGATTGCATGCGGGATAAAATACTTCTGGTTGACGACGATAACGAGCTGCGCAGCGAGTTCCGCGATTGCTTCGACGAGTACGACATCGTGGAGGCGGCCCGCGGCGAAGACGCGCTGGCCCTGCTTAAAAAGCCCAACGAGATAGGCCTTGTGGTTCTGGATTTCAAAATGCCCGGCATGGACGGGCTGACCGTGCTGGAACATATAAAGCGGTTGGACCCGGAAAAGCGCGTGGTCATGATAACCGGCTACAGTTCCAAGGACGTCGCTATAAAGGCGTTGCGGGGAAAGGCGGATAATTACATAGAAAAGCCTTTCGATGTGGAAAAAACGCGGGTCATCCTCGAGAGCGAGCTGTCGGCCAAACGCGGCGACGGCGATTTGGACAGCCTGGACAAGGAAAGAAAAGTGAAGCGCGTCAAAGAATTCATTGAGCGCAACTGCTTCAAAAAAGTGACGCTGGCCGACGCCGCCGGCGCGGTCTGCCTGAGCCCCAAGTATCTCAGCCGCATTTTCCGTGAATGCGCCGGAACGGGATTCAATGATTACAAGCTGGGTGTCAAAATGCGCGAGGCCGGGGCGCTGCTGTCCGGCACGGGATTTACCGTCGAGCAGATTTCGGCGAAACTGGGCTATGAGAACGCCGAATCGTTCATAAGGCAGTTCAAGAAAATAGCCGGCAGCACGCCTTCCCGCTACCGCGCGCGCGCCGCGCGCAAAAAAACGGCGCCGCGTACCGGAAAAAGACGCTGATTTTTCCACGAAAAGCGGCCCGCCGGGCTTTGAACCCGGCGTGCCGCTTGCCGTTTATCCCGGATTGCGCAAGCGGAAATAAATCAATAAAAGGACGACTCCGGCAATGCTGCCTGCGCGCGGGTTTTCTGTAACATGGTGTGCAGTCGCGGAAATTCGCAAAAAGGGGGGGGTATGCTTTTCGGACGCAACGTTGTTCTGGTGGCGGACGACGACAGGGAGTTTGCCGAGGAGTTGCAGGAGGCGCTGGCCGGGAGCGGCTATATTCCGGTAATCGTCGGGGAGAGCGAGATTATGAGCGCCGCGCGCGAAATAACGCCGGATTTGATACTGCTCGACGTGAAGCTGGGCGGAGCCGACGGGCGCGAAATCGCCGCGAAAATACGCGCCAACCCGCGGCTGTCGGCCATACCGGTCATTTTGATGAGCGGCTATTTCGGCGGCGCGGGCAGGCGGTTTGAGACAGGGCCGGCGCCCGCAACCATCCGGTTGGGAAAACCGTTCAGCCAAAAAGATGTCGTTACGGCTATCAACGGAATGCTGGCGGACAGGAATGAGCAGGCCAAAAACCGCGTTCAGGCGGCGGGCCAGGTTTACGCGGACTAACAGTCTGCTGAAAAACCCCCTTTCGGGGTCTAACGGGCCGCTTTTGCCTTGCAGCTTCGCAGCCTTCGGCTTACATCCTCGTAGAGGATGCTCGCCTCAGTCTGCTGCGCTGCAAGCCAAAATCGGTCCGTTATCCCTCCGAGTAGGGTTTTTCAGCAGACTGCTAACTTCGGGAGGCAATACATATGGAACAGATAAAAAAGGAACTGACGGACATGCTCAACGAGGCGTTGAAACTTGAGCACGCGGCGAGAATCCAGTACCTCGCCCACGCGGAAATGGTCAACGGCCTGTATTCCGAGAAAATCATTGAAAGGCTCAAAGAAATCGCCTCCGACGAGGAAAAGCACGAGGAAAAATTCCGCGCGCTTATAGGCGATTACCTGCAGGGTGAGCCCGTGATGTCGCTGGCCGCCACGCATCGCGCGGGGGATGTCGCCGAAATCCTGACGGTCAACATAAAAGGAGAGAAGGACGCCATAGACTTTTACAAGACCATCTACCAGAAAGTCGCGGCGAACAAAGCGGCCCTGCCGTACGAGTATGAAACTCTCGAACATGAAATAAGGCATGTAATCATAGACGAGCAGGAGCATGTGTCCGAGCTCCAGCGGTTTCTTGGAAGATAAAAGGGGGAATGAATCATGGCGGAACTTAAAGACCTGCTTCAAAGCGCGGATTGGAAAACGGAAAAGCATGTGCCGGTGATTGAGGCGCCCGAAACGGTGAAAAAGGGCGAGATGTTCAAAGTCACGGTTTCCGTCGGCAAGGAGGTAGCCCATCCCAACCAGACCCAGCATCATATAAGGTGGATATGTCTTTATTTCCGTCCCAAAGATGAAAAGTTCCCCATTCAGCTCGGCGAATTCGCGTTCACCGCGCACGGCGAATCCATCCAGGGGCCCGACACCAGCGGCGTCTATTCCCACCCCGAAGCCTCCGTGTCGTTTAAGACCGACAAGTCCGGCACCATATACGCCATAAGCTATTGCAACATACACGGCCTGTGGCAGAGCTCGGCTGAGCTGAAGGTAAAACCGGCGTGATATCAAGCCCGGGGGCCGTATATTGCGGCATGTCCGGCGACATCTGTTTAAGGGACGGAAAACTTCTTCAAGACAACGAAAAGGAGCCGGCTATGAAAAAATCAATCGCAAGAAAAACAGCCCCTAAAAAAATCCGCCCGAACGCGTCCGCCAAAAAAAAGGGCGGCAAATACGAGTGCGTCGAGTGCGGTCTGCTCGTCACGGTGGACGAACCCTGCGGCTGCGTTGAAGCCTGCGAACTTGTCTGTTGCGGGCAGCCGATGCAGTTCAAGCGGTAAGCCGCCAACGCCTGCGCCGCGCCGCACAGCTCCCGTCGGCGCGGCGCAGGGTCTGATTCGTATGGAGGGAATATGAAGAAAATCGTATTCAGCTTTTTGCTGTTTGCCGTGTCAACTGCGGTCTGGGGGGAGACCGGCACGGCTGTTATGAAAGGAACAACGCCGGATTCCAAACTCGGCGGAACTGTCACTTTTAAGGACACAAAGGAGGGTCTCAAAGTGACGGCCAGGCTTGCCGGACTCACACCGGGTGCGCACGCCTTCCACATACACCAGTTCGGCGATTGCGGCGATACGGGCATGGCGTCGGGCGGGCACTTCAATCCCAAGCACGCTCCGCACGGCTTTCTTCCCAAAGACGGAATGAAAAAAGCCCATGCGGGGGACATGGGAAACATTACCGCCCTGGAAGACGGTACGGCGGCGCTTGATATCACGCTGTCGCGGGTGTCCCTGTCCGGCGGCAGGCTCAGCGTCGCGGGCAGGGCCGTGATAGTGCACGAAAAAGCCGACGATTTCAGCCAGCCCGCGGGCAATGCTGGCGGACGCGCCGGCTGCGGAGTAATCGCCATAACCGGAGAATGAAAATGGAAAACACGGTTGCCAGCGCGAAAAAGACGCAGGACTATTTGTTTCTTCGCCGCCAGCGCGCGTCGTCGTGGCGGACTGGCTGTCCGCTTGCGGCGGACTGCGACTTAAACTGCCAGGACTGCCGCGTAGCGGCGGATACCCGGCTCAGCCACGCGCATCACATGCGCAATAAAAACGTTTTGCGCGGGCTGGTTTTCAGACCGGAGGAAGCATGAAGACAATTTATACGGCTGTTGCAACGGCCCGCGGAGGCCGCGAGGGACATGTGCGCTCCTCGGACGGGATTCTAGATATGGACCTGGGGTCTCCCGGAAAAGTATACGGTTCTCTCGTGCGCACAAATCCCGAGCAGCTTTTCGCCGCCGCCTACTCGGCGTGTTTTGAAAGCGCGCTGCGCGGCGCGGCGCGGGAACAGAAAAAAGAAATCGGGGCCACAAGCATAACCGCCCAGGTGGCGCTTAACCGCACCGACGACAATAAATACGCGCTGGCGGTGGAGCTGCGTGGGCGGATAGAGGGCGTGAGCAGAGAAGAGACGGCTGCCCTTATGCAGGCGGCCCATCAGATTTGCCCGTACTCGCACGCCACCCGCGGCAACGTGGAGGTGAAGCTGTTCGCCGAAGACGCCGAAAAAACTGTTCCGGCCTGAGCATGGCCGTTGCGGGGGCAAGTCTGGCCTGAGAGTTTCAGTTGCTTGCGGAATTCGACATAAAAGGGCTTCCTGGCTCCGACTCAAAAAACTGCTCACAGGCAACGAGCCTGCTCGCATTTTTTTGAGCCGAATCCAGTTCGTCCTTTTACGTCTCGGTTCTCGCAAGCAACTGAAACTTTAAGGCTAGTGGAAACGAAAAAAGTCAAGATCGCAGGCAAGGAGAAATGTATGAAAAAACTCGCAATCGGCTTGTTGTTTGCGGCGGGCGTTGTTTCGCCGCGTGGTTTGTGCGCGCAAGCCCCAAAGGCCCTGCCGCATTCCGCGATGCCTGCCGCGGCGCAGGGCACGCTCGATAACCTGCTGGCGGCTTTCAGCGCCGAATCCAACGCCAGGCAAGAAGCGCTTGCCTGGGCCGGAAAAGCCGATGCGGAGGGTTACAAAAAAGCCGCGCAGCTTTTCAGGGCGGCGGCTAAATCCGAGGAAATACACGCGGGGCTTCACGCCAACGCGATAAAAGCGCTCGGCGGCGTTCCGCTGCCGGAAATGAAGACCCCCGTGGTGAAAAGCACCAAAGAGAACCTGGAACAGGCCCTTAAAAACGAGACCGAAGCAGCCGGAAAGCTTTATCCGCGCTTCCTCGAGCGGGCCGAAGCCGATAACGCGAAGAAAGCCGTCATCGCCTTCGAATCCGCGATAAAAATCTACACCGGGCGCAAGATGCTTTACGAAACCGCCATAAAGCATCTCAATACCTGGAAAAAGGCCTCGAGGGGATTCATGGTCTGCGGCATCTGCGGCGAACTGGTGGAGTCCGTCAGGTTCATGAAATGTCCCGTTTGCGGCGCGCCGGTGGACAAATTCGTGCGGGTGAAGTAGCCCTGCGCGAACTGGCCGGATATGAAACGCACGCCGCCGTTCTATTGCACAATCCGGGTTCAGGCGCAGAGGGTGTTTATTTTTGCCACGAGGACTTCGGGGTCGAAGGGTTTGTTCGCTATGAAATCAACCATGCCCTCAAGCTTTTCGTCTTTCAACAATTGTGCCAGGGACGGTCTGCCGGAGGCGAGAATGATTTTCGGGCGGCGTTTTGACCTGGACAGCGCTCTCAGCACGTCCACTCCGTCGAGCCCGGGCATCTTGAAATCCAGCACGATGACATCGTATTTTTGCCCGTTGACCAGCCGCGCTCCGGTCTTGCCGTCATTTGCCACTTTGGTTTTATAGCCTTCGCTGGACAAAATGTCCGTCATTTCTTCGCAGAATTCAAGGTCGTCGTCTATCAGCAATATATTCTTTTTCATGTGGCCATAGTATACAAAATACATTACACGGCGCGCATTGCAATTTTCGCCTTCAACCGGATTTTCTTGCGTGGTTTGGCAGCTCGGCGGGCAGTTCGAACGAAAGCTCCACTATGCCGCCGAACCTGCCGTTGTCATGCCAGGGGGACTGGCAGACGATTTTTTTGACGCCGTTTTTTTCGATGGTGTAGACATTGCTGCGCGGGTTTTCCAGCAGGCTGACGAATTTCGCGCGCGCAGGCTCAGGATGATAATCCAGCGCATTCTTGCCGACAAGCGACTTGCCGCCGTATTTGGCGAAGGTTTTGCCGGCCCTGCCGTTCATGGCGATTATAACGCCGGTCGCGTCGCAAACAGTCACAGCCACGTCCATTCCCTCAATCCAGTTTTCCATCGTCTCCATTCTCTCCGTCGAAAATAGCGCCCGCGAAACTGACGGCGCCGCCGGTCGGGTCCGGCGAGCTGCCGTAAGCGAGCAGCCTGCCCTTTGTCTGAGGCGCGCAGGCGCGCAGCAGCCGCGTCGCCGTATACAGCGCCGAAAGTCCGCAGATATGGCGCGGATTGCCGCCGTCCGCGGCGGCTTTGTAGAATCCGTCCGCGTCAAGCCGGAAGCAATGCCCCAGGGCCGTCTTGTCGTCGGCCTCCAGCTTTGCCAGAGCCTCTTTTGTCAAATCGGCCTTGTCGCCGAAGCGCGGCCCGACATGGAACAGGTCCACCGCCGCCAGCACCATGACGCGGCGGCCTTTTGAAACCTCTCCCGCCAGTATCGCTTCCATCTTCAGAAATCCGTCTTCGAGGCTTTTGACGTCCCGCGGCGGTTTGTCCGGCGAAAAACGCTCGAAGGCCGAAACCAGAACCGGCACCCAGGCCGGCGCCTTGTCGCGCCAGAGATATTTCAGCCACAAAGCCTGGAATTCCAGCGAATGCTCGGTTTTGTGCGCCATCTCGTCTGCGGCGGGGTCGTACCACAGGCCGCCCGTCAGCGCGTTGTAAAGCGGCATGTCCACCGCCATATCGCCGTACGGCGTCCGGTAGCTTTTTGCCGTGAAAACCCACGGCGCGGCGGGTTCGGCGTGCGCCACGCCCACGGCCACGATAACGTCCGGCGGCGGGAATTTTGAAAGCTCCTGGTAAGTCCTGGCGTAGACGCCGGCGCCGCGCGCCAGGTCTATATGCGGCGCCACAAGGCCGGACGGCGGGACGGAGTGGACGGGCCTGGCGGCGAATTCCAGCCCCGGTCCGTCCGGCTCGTTCAGCAGCGAGCCGATGAATTTTGAAAGCTCCAGCGGGTCTTCCGGATACGAAAGCCCGGCCAGCGCCGGTTTTCTGACGGACGCGGCCTTGAAATCGGCGGCGGCCCTGCGGCGTTTTGCCGCGACTGCGGGCGTTTCCAGAAAGCTCAATTTGTCGAATTCCCCCACGAGTCCGGCCAGGCTGTTTTCCGGCATGACGGCGCCGGTGTGCTTCATTATAAGCGCTTTTATGTCCGACAGGCTGTTTTTGCCGTCCAGCAGCGTTATCAGCAGCAGCGCCGCCGGGGAGACCAGCATCGCCTGTTCGGCTATGCCCTCGGTGTCGCGCAGCAGGAGCATCGGCTCGCCCTGATGCTCCACCATGGCGGCGTCTATCGCGCGCCTGAAAGGCGGCAGCGGGGCGGACGGGTCGAGTGGCAGGTTTTTCATGCCGGCAAAAGTTTACTTCTCATATTGAACGCGAAGGCGCCGGTATTCCGGCGTCGCGGCGGCGCCTTTCAGATACTCACCCGCCGTTTCGTGCGCTTCCAGCCCGCCGAATTTTTTGTAGCCCTTTTTGAAAGCCAGTTCTATGTTCTGGAAAGCCGCCGTTCTGTTTTTGCGCGCGGTCCACCAGTAGCCGGCGAGGTTGAGGCGCGCCGACGGATAATCGGGCTCGAGCTTGAGCGCGTCCGCGAAATCCGCGCGGGCCCGCGCCCAGTTTTTGAACTTCATGAAAACCGTGCCGCGCGCGTTGCGCGCCGTCGGGTCCTTGCGGTCCAGTTCCACCGCACGGTCGAGGTCCGCCAGGGCGCGCGCGTAATCGCCTGCCGCGCGATGGAGCAGGCCGCGTTTGAGGAAGATGCCGCCGCTTTGCGGCGCAAGCTGCGCGGCTTTGGAAAAATCCGCCTCCGCTTCCGTGCTGAACCCCAGTTTCGCGTAAGCCGCGCCGCGCCCGGTCCAGGCGGACGGATTTTTCCCGTCGCGGTTTATGGCGCGGCTGAAATCCGACACGGCGTCGTCGTATTTCTCAAGCCGCAGCCGCGCCTGGCCCCGGCCCAGATAGGCGGACACGTTTTCCGCATCCAGCCTGAGCGCGGCGGCGAAATCCGTCTCCGCGGCGCGCAGCCTGCCCAAATCCAGCAGCGTCTCCCCGCGGCGGGCCAGCAGCCAGGCGTCTTCGGGGAGGCGTTCCACGGCGCGGTTGAAGTCGCCCAGCGCGGCGGAGTTTTTGCCGAGGCCGCGCAGCGCCAGCGCCCTGCCCGCCCAGGCGCGCGGCGAGCCGGGGTCGAGCCTGGCGGCTTTGGTGAAAAGGCGGATTTTTTCCGACGGGGTTTTCGCGGCTTTTGCGGCGCGCACCGCGTCGCCGAACGGCGACGCGAACGCCGCCGCCGCGAGGGCGGACAGCGTCAAGAGCGTCAGAAATATGCGCATGGCAGCCATGTCCTTGAACTATTAGATAATAACGCGCCGTCGGGTGTCAAGGAAACGGCGCGAAGGCGGTTTTTCGCTCCGCCGTCATAAAATTTGACATAAAATCCGCGGCGGTGTTTAATAGTAGTGAACGGGAAAAACCCGCCGGTTTTTCGGGGAACGGCGCTTCGCGCAATCCGGGGAGCGGCAACGAAGCCTCCGTCAAGTCCGCGGGATTGAATCTCCGTCGCCACCTGTCCAGAGGAGCGTAGCAGCATGACTACAACAGCGTCCGCCGAAACCAGAAAAATCCATCTGTCGTCCAACCAGGAGAAGGTAATAAGGGACAAGTACATACGCGACACTGCCACCACCGAGGAATGGCTGGGCGGAGTAGCCCGCAACATAGCGCTCGCGGAGCTCGTTTTTCATCCCGACGCCGAAAAGTGGGGCGTGTTCACCGGCGTGCACCACACCATGCACGGCCCGCACCAGAACGGTGTCACCACCGGCAGGATGATACTGTTCCATGAAGGACTCTACGAATCGGAAAAGCGCGACGCCAATTTCGTCAAATTCATGCGCAATCTTGAGGACGCCTGCAAGCATTTCGCGGACGCCCGCGAACTGGTGAGCCGCTGGCAGGCCGATTTCTACAAGATGATGTCCTCCTTCGATTTCCTGCCCAACTCGCCCACGCTGATGAACGCGGGGCGCGAGCTCCAGCAGCTTTCGGCCTGCTATGTGCTGCCGGTGCCGGACTCCATCGAGGGCATTTCAAAGGCGCTCCACGCGCAGAGCCTTATCCAGAAATCCGGCGGCGGCACGGGATTCTCCTTCGGCAACCTGCGCCCCAAAGGCGACATCGTAAAGAAAACGAAAGGTGTGGCCTCCGGCGCGCTTTCCTTCATGCAGCTTTTCGACAAGATGACCGATGTCGTCAAGCAGGGCGGCACCCGCCGCGGCGCGAACATGGGCGTGCTGCCGGTGCGCCATCCCGAGATAAAGGAATTCATCACGATGAAGTCGGCCGCCCCCGGCACCATGGAGAACTTCAACGTCTCCGTGGCCGTGGACGAGGAATTCATGACCGCGGTGGCCAACGACCAGGAATACGAGCTGGTCAATCCGCATTCCGGCGCGCCGGCGGGAAAACTCAACGCGCGCGAGGTGTTCAACATGCTGGTGGAAAACGCCTGGAAATCCGGAGACCCCGGCGTGATTTTCATAGACCGCATGAACAGCTCCAGCTCCAACCCCACCCCGCAGCTTGGCACCATAGAAAGCACCAACCCCTGCGGCGAGCAGCCGCTGCTGCCGTGGGAGCCGTGCAACCTGGGCTCGCTGAACCTCGCGCATTTCATCAAGGGCGAGACGGGACGCGCCGTAGTGGATTACGATTCACTGGGAAGGACCATAGACAAATGCGTGCGGTTTTTGGACAACGTAATCGAGATAAACAACTACCCGCTTCCTGAAATCGAGAAGATGGCCAAGGGCAACCGCAGAATCGGGCTCGGCATAATGGGCTGGGCCGAAACCATGGTGCGCCTTGACGTTCCCTACGATTCCCAGGACGCGCTGCGCCATGCGGAAGAGCTGATGTCTTTCATAAGCGACCGCGCGCTGGCCGCCTCCGAGAGTCTGGCCAGGGAGCGCGGAGTGTTCCCGAACTGGAAAAACTCCATATACGACCAATCGGGCCCGAACTTCCGCGGGCACGCCCGCACCCCGCGCAACTGCGCCCGCACCACCATCGCGCCGACCGGCACCATCGCCATGGCGGCGGGGCTTCAGGGCGGCGGCATAGAGCCGTTCTTCGCCATCGCCTACACGCGCTACAACGCGGCGGCGCTGGACGCGCTCAAGGCGGGGCAGACGCCGCAGGCCAAAGACGTTTATTTCGAGGTCAACCCGCTGTTCAAGGAAATAGCGAAGGAATACCGCTACTTCGGGCTTAAAGAGGAGACGCTCTGGTCCAAGATAGACAAAAACCACAAGTCCATACGCGGCATCGCCGAAATACCGGAGCGCATTCAGAAGTTGTTTCCCACCGCGCACGATATCTCCATCGAGTATCACATACGCATGCAGGCGGCGTTCCAGAAATACATAGATAACGCCGTGTCCAAGACCATCAACATGGCCGGCACCGCCACGGTGGAGGACGTGAAGAAAGCGTATCTGCTCTCCTACGAACTCGGCTGCAAGGGCGTCACCATATACCGCGACGGCTGTAAATCGCAGCAGGTGCTCAACCTCAGCTCGGCGGAAGACAAGGCGAAGGACAAAAAGAAGACCCGCAAGCCTTTCGGCGTGGCGTCGGAGTATTACCAGATAAACACCGGCTACGGTCCGCTGCACATCCATATCAATTACGACGACCAGGGGCCCTATCAGGTGTTCACCAACATCCCGCCGCTGGGCACGGAGATAAGCGGCCTCACCTCGCTGATGGGCATACTGCTGTCGAAATATCTCGAAGCGGGCGGAGACCCCGAGAGCGTGCTCAAGCACCTCAACTCGATTAAGGGCGACCGCCCCATCGGCTTCGGCGAAAACCATGTAAATTCGATTCCCCACGCGCTGTCCATAGCGCTGCGCAACCATCTGCGCCGGGGCGTAGCCGCCGCCGAGACCGCCGAGGGCGTCGAGCCGCGGCTGGACCTGTGGGAGGCCACGCGCACGCTCTATTGCCCCAAGTGCTACTCGTCCAACGTGAGCTATCAGTCCGGCTGCTCCGGCCCGACCTGCCACGACTGCGGTTACTCGGAATGCTCCTAATTCGCCGCGTTCAGACAGTATTGCTGCTTCTTGCTGTTCTCGCCCCGTCCGCGAAAGCGGGCGGGGACGAGAACAGTTTTCTCACGCCGGCTTATTTCAAGCGCGTGTTCAACGATGTCGTCGAAACCCCGCAAAAACCGTTGAGCTGGGATAAAAAGGACTGGCTGATTGCCGGCGGCGTGGTGGGCGCGTCGTTTGCCGCGTTCGCGATAGACGACTCCGTCCGCAAATACTACGAAAATCCAGGGCATCAGAACGCGTTTCTGGACAGCGTCAGCGACGCCACCACCCATTTCGGCGACTACAAGGTGCAACTGCCGTTAATCACGGGCAGTTGGGTCGCCGGCATGGCCACGGGAAACGAAACCCTCAAAAAAATAGCCGCCGACGGCGCCGAAGCCAGCTTCATCGCCGCCGGGCTGATAACGCCCGCGCTGGTTTACATCAGCGGCCGCGCGCTGCCCGACACCGGCGAGGACGCCATGAAATTCCGCCCTTTCACGCCGATGCGCTATTCCTATCCGTCGGGCCATACCACCGAGGCGTTCGCCATGGCTACGGTGCTTGACCAGAACCTGCGCAAGCATTTCGGCTACTGGCCTACGCCGTTTTTGTACGCCCTGGCCGCCGGCACCGCCCATTCGCGCGTGTACGACGACGTGCATTACGTTTCAGATATAATACTGGGCGCCGGAATCGGGTGGGCAGTCGGTTACTGGATAGCCAACAAACCGCGCAACGCGGACCGCGCCGTGCTGCTGCTGCCCCGCCCGGACGGCGCCGCGCTGGCGATGAAATTTTAGAGTTAGCGTTTTTCCGGCGGAAATTTAATCCGGTCGCGCAGCGCCGCGAGCCAGGCTAAGGGAAGCATAAGCAGCCAGAGCGGTCGCGCGGGAAGCGGAAGATTTTTGTATTGCTCCGCAAGGCTTATTCCCGCAAGCAGGGAAAATCTGCCGTAATGCAGCGCCGAGCGCAGAAAATGCGCCGGATTGTAAAAAAACCAGCCCATTTCATTTTTCAATATGCCTGCGTGCCAGAACAGATGGGTATGCATTATCTGCGCCGGCGGCATCGTCAGGGTAAGCTGGTCTGAAGTTTTTTTAGGCTCGAGCCAGTAAATCCGCAGCACTTCATTTATATAGCGTGTTTTATACTTCCGCGCGATGGCCGACCAGATGACGCCTTCGGGCACGAATTTCCCCGGCATATCGGGAAACGGGAATTCCTTCATGACATCCGTCCGCTGAAATCCCCATTTCTCGCCGCGGATGCCGTATTTGTACCATATCTCCAGCGAATCGGAATCTATGAAGTCCCTGTCCAATTTCCGTCCGATGATATGCCCGTGCTGGTCTTTGCAAAAGGCGGTGACGGCTGAAAACTTCGGTTTCAAGTCATCCGGGATATTGTCCCAGTGGTATTTGAATCTCTCGAGGGCGTTCGGAACAGCTTCGTCGTCGGAATCCAGCGTGAGGAAAAACCCGCCCGCGGCGAGCGCGACAGCCTGATTGCAGGCTTTATGCTTGCCGTAGCCGGGGCTTGCGTAATAGCGGACGGGGAAATCCGCCGCCGCGGCCCATTGCGCCACAAGCTCTCTCGTGTTGTCACCCTGTCCGGTGTCTATCACCAGCCATTCAAAATTCCTGAAAGTCTGCGCTTTGAGGCTGTTGTAGACCCGCGGCAGCGTGCGCGCCCTGTTGTATGTGGCCGTAAAAACGGTGAAAGTATGTTTGTATGGCATATTGCGATTGAGAGTGCCGGCAGCCCCGCATATCATGGTTATTGTATCATTTGCGACTTTTGTCCGCGCGCTGTTGCGGTTGCCGGACTTATGACTTTTGGTATACTAGCCTGAAAGCTTCAGTTGCTTGCGAGAACCGAGACGTAAAAGGGCGAAATGGATTCGGCTCAAAAAAATGCGAGCAAGCTTGTTGCCTGTGAGCAGTTTTTTTGAGTCGGAGCCATGAAGCCATTTTATGTCGAATTCCGCAAGCAACTGAAACTTTCAGGCTAGGACTATGACGGTTTTCCGTATGACTGAAGCCCGCAATTCCTGCTTTTAGAGGGAGAACTGATGCTCAAAATCCTTGTTTTCGCGCCGGATTACCACCCTACGGCAGGCGGTTATGCCAACGGCATAACCAACATGACCAGATGGCTTGCCGGCGCCGGCGGCTGCGCCGTTACAGTGCTTACGCCGAAACAACTGTCCGGCGCGCGGGAACTGGCCGCCGAAAATCTCGCCATTCACAGATTGCCGGCCTATCCTGAAATTCTCAGGGGGCTCAACCGTCTGGTCTATAACAGGCGGCTGGACGTATTTTTCAGGGATTTCTTCGCGCGCCATAGTTTCGATTTCCTGCTGATAGAGACTTTCGAACTGCCCGCAATCAGCGCCAGGCTGGCGTCGCGCTGCGGTCTGCCTCCGGGCAAAATGGCCGTGCGGATTCACGGCTGCACCGAAACCGAAATCTACGCCAGCGCCCGCACGCTGGAACATAAATTGCAATTTGCGCAGGCCAAACGGCTGGCGCGCCGGATACCGAATATTTTTTCCACCACCCAGTATTACATCGATTTTTTCAAGAAGCACTATTGCGGCGGCGATATTTATCTCGCGGATAAAAACTATGCCGTGCTGCCCACATTCCCCGCGTATCGGACGCAGGAGCAAACCGAAACGCCCAGCAAAATGCTCGACGAGCTGCAAAAAAAAGGTTTCGCCTGTTTTTTGACGCTGGGCAGGATGGACTCCGTTGGATATCTGCAAAAAAATTTCGAGCTGCTGGCTTTCGCGCTCAAGCGGCTTGAGACTAAAAACAACGCTGTTTTCAAAACAATCCGGGTATTATTGCGGGGAACCGGCGATTACAAGCCGAAATTCGAGGAGATGCTTTCGCGGCTGGGAATCCGTGACAGTTTCATCATGCTGGATTATCTGAGCGACGGAGAAATGCGCGCCTTGCAGCGCGGGGTGCGCGCCACTGTGCTGGTGTCCCGGTTCGAGGGACATTCCATGTTCGCCGCGGAGGCGCTGGAGCAGGGCTCGCCGCTGATAGTCAGCCGGAATACGGGGGTTTCGCCCCTTGTAGCCGATGGGGAAAACGGCTATCTGGTGTCGGCGGATTCGCCGCTCGAGCTGGCCGCCGCGCTGGGAAAAATCGTCTCGGCGGACACTTCATACATGCGGCGCAAATCGCTTGAAATTTTCAGGAATAACTTTTCAGGGGAGGTCCTGCTGGACAAGTTCGCCTACTATCTTGAAGTTTTTCCTCACAGCCTCAAGTGCCGCTGAGCTTGTTCCTCGCAAGTTTCACAACGCTGCGGAGTTCCTCCACTCCGAGCAAATGCGACGCTCCGGCATAAGCCGCCGCCGCGAACGCGATTGACACCGTTGCCGCGCCCGCGCCGGACGCCCATACTCCGCATAAAAATCTGAAAACCATCCATGCCGCCGCGCCCGACGCCAGCGCGGCCAGCAGGTTCAGCGCCGCGCCTTTAAGAATATATCCGCCCATAATGCCGCCCAGTTTTTTTCTCAGGTCGAGAAAAATCAGCAGCGTAAAAACCATGTGGCAGACGCAGGTTGACAACGCTATGCCGGCCACCGGCGGGTTGAAAAACCGTATGAACAGCAGATTGAGCGCCACGTTGAGCAGCACGGTCAGCAGCGAGAACCGCGTAAGCGTCCACATGTCCTTGAGCGCGAAAAAGACCCGGCTGCAAATGATGTTGCTGGTGTGAAAAAAAAGCTGGAATGAAAAAAAGATGAAGGTCGCCGCGACAAGATTCGTGGCGGCGGCGTCGAAATGCCCGCGCTGGAACAGCAGCGTGATAACCGGTTTCGCGAATATGACGGCGAACAGCGAAAACGGGATATACACGAACCCCACCGTCCGCACGCTTCTGGCAAGGGAATACTTAAGCTCTTCCGGCTTGTTCTCCTCCAACTGTCTGGCGAAATACGGAAACACGGCGGTGATTATGGAGCTTGAAAAAATCACCATCGGCACCTGGATGAGCTTGCCGGCGTAGCCCAGCGCCGCCACGCTGCCGGGCGCCAGCCAGGAAGCCATCATCTGGTCCACGACCGGATTTATCTGCGCGGCCAGCATTCCCGCCGTGAAAACCAGCGCCAGTCCGGCCAGGCCCTTCATCTCGTCCCAGCCGCCGCGCAGCGAGAGCGAATACGCGAACCCCGCTTTGAGAAGCTGCCGCCGCAGAAACGCAAGCTGCAGCGCCAGCCCGCCCAGCAGCCCGAATATGACGGTATAGATGCCGAGCCGCGGCAGAAAAAACAGCACCAGAAATATCGTCGCCAGCGTTATGAACGATTGCGAGATGACCGGCCAGGCGAAATTTTCCAGCGCATTCAGCAGCCCCGTCGCCAGCCCGATGGGCACGGACAGGAAGGCCGACCACCACAGCAGCCGCAGTATTTTGACTGCCAGCGCGTGCGCCTCCGGCTCCAGCCCGTGAAACAGCAGCGTCATTATCGGCCCGGAAAGCAGCGTCAGCGCAACCGTCGCCGCGAAGAATAGCAGCACTATCCAGTTGAACACGGCGGAGGCCAGCTTGTCCGCCGCAGGGCGGTCTTTCATTTTGGTCCGAATATAAAGCGGTATGAAGGTGGCCGCCAGCACCGAGAGGAGTATGCTGCTCATAAATCCGGGCACGCTCATGGCGGCGTAGAACGCGTCCATGCTTTTCGACACGCCGAACGCCCGCGCCACCAGCATTTCCTTGAACAGGCTGAGCGCGTGCCCCGCGATGTTGACCAGTATGAGTATGGCGGAAATTTTAGCTATTTTCCTGTTTGTGGTCATTATGACTAGCATATCTGGTTTCATGCTTCTTTTGCAACTACGCCGCCGTCTAATTCCGCAATCCAAATGCAATTTCCGGGTTAACAGTTCCAAATTAACACAGAAAAAACAGCCCGGACTTTTTCTCGTCCGGGCTGTTTTGGAAGTGTGGCACCGGCTGGACTATTTGTGCCTCCTTGTGATATTCTTCCGCTATTTGTTGGGGTGGATGATACCCAAGGGTTTTCTGTAGTGGAACAGGTTTTCGCCTATCTTGACCATTCCTTTTTCTTCGGCCAGCGCGAAGTCTTTTTTCCCATCAAACTCTATTTTCAGCTTGTTGAAGACCGAGTTTGACGGGTCGGACACGCCGTACACGTCCTTGTTGCAGTCAATGCATCTGGCACGTTGCAACAGGTCCAGGCGAAACATCCCTACTGTTTTACGATTGCCGACCTCGTTAATGACAAGGGTTATCTCGGCGTCTTTCGCCGTTTCACCCATACCCATGGTGACGCACAACAGTTCCGGCGTTCTTGAAAAACTCCCTTCGTCCGCCGAAAGCTGATAACAGGCGGTGGGATATTGTGGCGGTGGTGGTTTCCGCTGCCCTTCGTCTGCCGCAAGCTGGTAACTGGCAGTGGCGGCGTGGGCAATCAGCACGGCCCCAAACAGCATCAACTTTTTCATTTTCGTGTCTCCTCGTCCTTTCGGACTGTTGCGGGCTCGCTTTCACGGTACTGCATTGCAGCGTGGAAAACTGAGCTTACCAATATTATAGGCCAGGCCAGGCTTACAAGAGTCTTTGGACCTAATTGGAAAAAGTCTTTTGGCTCATATGCGCATAGGTCCAAAGGGTAATTTGGGACAGTATGCTTATTAACCCGCGCCTCAAATACATACCAATATGCTATACTTGGCTGATGAAAAGGAAAAGGGATTTCCGGTCACTGGATGAAGCAACTCAGGCGGAAGTGCGCAGACTCGCTTTTGCCG
>Ga0074195_1000518_pt2 | contig 26413 bp, 22 predicted proteins | sample EPASupsiteHSE623_FD_64525 | JGI IMG/M metagenome (GOLD analysis project Ga0074195, IMG submission 64525) | Bioremediated contaminated groundwater from EPA Superfund site, New Mexico - Sample HSE6-23 | ecosystem: Environmental > Aquatic > Deep subsurface > Groundwater > Contaminated ... | reverse complement strand
AAGGGTAGATATATTATTACTTATACTATTAACATCCATATTTCACTCCTTTTATATAATTGCCTTTATTATACTTAAATTTTTGTTAAATTAACTCTAAAAGAAAATTATTATTTTTTAAATCAGCTGATTCATTTCATCTTCTGTCAAAACAGCCACATTTAACTCTATTGCTTTATCATATTTACTTCCAGCATCTTCCCCATAAATTACAAAATCAGTTTTTTTAGATACAGATGAAGCTATTTTTGCACCCATATCTTCTAACATTTTTTTAATATCTCCACGACTTACACTCATTGTTCCTGTTAGAACAATTGTTTTTCCTTTGAAGTTATTTTCTTCTATCTCTTTTTTTTCTTCAACCATTGGAATTATTATTTCAAAAAGTTTTAAAACTACTTCTTTATTTACTTTCATAAATTCGCAAAAAGAGTTTGCCATTTGTTCACCGATTCCATCTAAAGTTATAAGTTCTTCAAAAGTTATATTAATAACATTTAATCCAAACTCTAAACAAATTTGTTTTGAAGCAACTTCTCCAATGTGTTCTATTCCTAAAGCATTTATGATTCTGTGAAGTGCTGTTCCTTTTGTATTTTCTATTGCATTTAAAAGATTATTTATTTTTTTCTCTTTAAAACCTTCTAAGTTTTCTAAATCTTCATATTTTAAAGAGTATAAATCTAAAATATCATATATCTTTTTCTCATTTACTAAAGTTTCAACTATTTTATTTCCAAGTCCATCAATATTCATACAATTTTTACTTGCAAAATAAATTATTGAGTTTACAACACGACTAGGACAATCAAGATTTTGACACTTAATTAAAGCTCCATCATCTAAAAGTTCACTAGAACAATCAGGACATGAAATAGGGCGAGGAATCTCAAATTGAGTTCCATCACGTCGCTCAGTAAAAACCTTTGTAATTTTAGGAATTACATCACCACTTCTTATGATAATTACTTCATCATTGATTCTTATATCTTTTCGTGCAATTTCATCAAAGTTGTGTAAACTAGCTCGTTCAACCACAACTCCTTCAATATCAGTTGGCTCAACAACTGCAACTGGTGTTATAACACCAGTTCTTCCAACTTGTAAAATAATATCTTTGATTTTTGTAGTTTTTTCTAAAGCTGGAAATTTATAAGCACATGACCATCGTGGGAATTTTACTGTATAACCTAACTCATCTTGAGTTTCAATGTCATTGATTTTTACAACCATTCCATCAAGCATCATTTCGATTTCATCTCTTACTTTTATGATTTTATGGTATAAATCTTCAATTCCTTCAACACTTGAAGTTATAGTTTGCATTGGTGGTTTTACAAAACCTAAAGAGTAGATATAGTCCATCATATTTGAATAATCTTTGAATTCCAAAGAGTTCTGTCCAACTCCCCAAACATTAAAAAATAGTTTTCTTTTTGCTGTTATATTTGGATCAAGTTGTCGCAGACTTCCTGCTGCTGCATTTCTTGGATTAGCAAAAACTTGTTCGTTGTTTTTTATTCTTTCTTCATTTATTTTTTCAAAATCAGCTTTTTTGATTACGATTTCACCTCGAATTTCGAGTAAAGATTTTTCAGCTATTTGAAGTGGAATAGAGTGGATAGTTTTTACATTATTTGTAACATCTTCCCCAATACTTCCATCCCCTCTTGTGATTGCTTGTTTTAAAACCCCATTTTCATAAATAAGATTTAAAGATGCTCCATCAAACTTTGGTTGGCAAAAGAACTCTAAGTTTGTATTTATTTTAGAGGCTCTTTTAATCCAATCTTCAAGTTCAGTAGTATTAAAAACATCCTCTTGTGACCACATACGAGATAAATGTGAAGCTTTTTCAAAACCATCAAGTACAAATCCACCAACTCTTTTGTTTGGTGAATTTGGATGAGAAAGCTCTGGATTTTCACTCTCAAAAGCTAAGCAAAGTCTCGCTAATTTATCATATTCTTCATCTGTTGCTATTGGATTATCATAAACATAATATGCTTTTGCCCAAGATATTAATTTTTCTATATTTAAATCGTATTCATTTTTAGTCATATTTTCTCATTATTCAAAGTTTTAATTGCAATTATACTTAATAGATTTAGTATAAAAGATAAATAAGTTATAATCAAAACCTTGATATTAAAAACAAAGAGTTTAGATGAGTTATTTAGATATTTGTATTGCTGGTTGGAATTTGAATGCTTTTATGTTTGTGGTTAATTTTTTAATTGCCATCAGAACAATTTCAACACAAGACAGAAGTAAGTTATATGAAGAGAGTTTAGTTTTAAAAGAGTTAAAAGAAGAGTTGGAAAAATATTATCCATATCGAACTTATTCAACAATTTTTAGTTATTTAGTTCCATTTACTGCATTTTTCAGAATGGGTTATAGACTCATAGAGATGTTTTTTTTCTTTCAAAAAAATCAAGAAGCTAAGATGTTTGATTATATGGTGTATAAATATTCTTATGATATTCAAAGAGTAAAAGAAAGATAAAACTCTCTTTTTACTTCATTTCTAAAGCTATTTTTTTTACAATCTTATATACATTTTCCACAGATTTTATAGAAACTTGCTCTTTTTTTGAGTGAGGGAAATTTATAGTAGGGCCAATTGAAGCCACTTTTATAGAAGGATATTTGTCTTTAAAAATTGCACATTCTAGTCCTGCATGGATGGCTTCAAGTGATGCTTTTAGATTAAACTCTTTGTAGATTTCTAAAACTTTTGATGTAAATTCATTTATATCTGGTTTCCATGCTGGATATTTCCCATTTGTTGTAACTTCAAAATTATAGTTTTTTAGCATTTCAATTGTTTCATTTTTTAAATTTTTTAAATCTTCATTATCCATAGAACGACCACTTAATTCTATTGTTAGACCATCAATTCCTGTTTTTATGATTGCTAGATTTATTGAAGTCTGAACTACATTTAACTCTTCATTTATAGCTCTTACGCCATTTTGGAAATCGTAGATAAAATCTATGATTTTTTCATCGTAGATATTTAAGTGTTCAGATTTTGTATCTATTTTATTTATAATCATATTTTCATGACTAGAAATAGGGTGAGTTGAACTTGCAATTATTGCTTTTACATTTACTGGAATTGAGTTAATTCTTTCACCTCCATTTATATCAAGAAGTTTTCCATTACACTCTTTTATAGTTTTAGCAATTAGTTTTATACCATTTGGAATGTTTTTATCAATATCAACACCGCTGTGTCCACCTTGAAGTTTTCCTATTGTTATTTTATATAAATCTAAATTATCTGTATTTGGAACTATTTTTTTATTATAGTTTGTTCCAAAAATATCAACTCCCCCAGCGCAACCGATGCAAATTTCACCTTCTTCTTCACTATCAAGATTTAACATATAAGAGGCATTTAATGGCAATGATAAATTATTTGCTCCAATTAATCCTATCTCTTCATCACTTGTAAATAAAAACTCTCCATCATAACCCTCAGTCATTAAAGCAATCATGTAAGCACAACCCATTCCATTATCACTTCCAAGTGTTGAATCAAGAGCTGTTAAAATATCACCATTTTGAATGATTTGAGGAACACAGTTATCACTTAAGCAAACAATATCATAGTGAGATTGAAAAGCTAGTTGTGCAGTTGAGTTCTCTTTTTTACATAAAATATTATTAAATTCATCGCTTAAACATAAATATCCAAGCTCCTTTGATAAATTTTTCATATAGTTTATAAATGGTTCGTGAGTTCCTGAACATCTTGGTATTGCTGTTATTGTTTTAAAAATTTCTATTATATTATTACTCATAAAATTCCTTTGATTTTTTGTATTATATATTAAAATGGTTTTTCATATACTAAGTGGTAATTTAATTTGGAAAATTGCACCTTTTTTACTATTTTTTACACTTAAATTTCCACTACAATGTTCATCAATGATTATTTTACTCATATAAAGACCAATTCCCGTTCCATCTTTTGACTTTTTAGTAGAAAAATATGGGTCAAAAATTTTATTTATAATATCAGTTGAAATGCCACCTGCATTATCTTTTATTTGAATAATTGCGAAATCTTCTTTTTTGAAAGTATTAATTTTAATTAATTTATTTTCAATATTTTTTTCCATCAAAATATCTTCTGCATTTTTTAGAACTATTAATACAACTTGTTGAATTTCACTTGTGTATGAAAAAATTGCACTATTAAAGCGATATCTTGTAGTTAAATTTATACTTTTTGACTCAAATGATGTTTTTATAATATCTATTGATTTTTCTATAATATCTTCGATTTTACATCTCATTTTTACTTTATCTGGTTTAAAAAAATTTCTAAAATCATCAATTGTAAAAGAAAGATGTTGCGAATAGTTTGTAATTAATTCTAATTCTTCTTTTAAATTATCATTATCAATTTTTTCATGAAGCAAAATTTTTAATTGTAAATTATTAGTAGTTGCACTTATTGCTGTTAGTGGTTGTCTCCATTGATGGGCAATCATTGAGAGCATTTCTCCCATTTGAGCAAGTCTTGATTGTTGAATTAATTGTTTCGTTTTTTCTTGATTTTTTTTAATCTCTTCATTTACTCGCTCTTCTAAAGAGTAGGTTAAAACTTCAAGTTTTTGTTCCATTTCTTTTCTTTTATTTATATCTCGTATAACCGTATGAATTACTGAATTATTATCAATTTCTATAGAAGTTAATACAACTTCTATCCATAAATGTTTATTTTGTTTATTATTATGAACCCACTCAAAACTTGAAATCCCATTATTTAAAGCTTCATTTATTTTATTTGTTGCTTTAGTGATTGAACTTTGATTATCTGGTTGAAATTTTGGTGAAATATTAGAAAGAAATTTCCCCAGTAATTCTTCTTTTGAATATTGTAATATTTTTAAACTAGCTTCATTACAGTCAATTATCTTTTTTTCTTTTATTAATAAAACACCATCTGCTGATTTGTTATAAAGTTTTTCGAATAATTCTTTTTGTTTAGCAATTTGTCTGTTTTTTTCTGCAATTTCATCATTAGCAATTTTTAATTTTTTATTATGTTTATATAAAATAATTTGTCTATATGCAATAATGCAAATTATGACTAAGATTACAGATACAATTTTCCACAAAATAGCATAATCAAAAGGCTCTTTTTTTGAGATATTTGTCCATTTATTAAAAATAATTGTTTGCTCATTTAAACTAATTTCTTGAATAGTTTTATTTAAGATATTAGATAAAATAGTATCTTTGTTAGATGTTGCAATAGAAGTTTCAAATAACATATTAGTATATCTTGAAATAAAAATATTGTTCAAAGCATATTTTGACATATAATAAGCAACAACAGGCAATGGTTCAATTGCAAAATCAACTTTGTTACTATTAACTGCTTCTAATGTTTCATAATCATTTTTAGTTTCATAAATATTAATATTTGCATAGGATTTTTTTAATATATTAATATATTCAGAATCTTTTTGTTTAGCCATTTTTTTATTAATTATTTCATCTATATCTTGAACAACTGGTTTGCCACTTTGGGTAATAATTGCAAGTTTATAACTAAGTATTGCTTGTGTAATATTTAGAATATCATTATTTATATTTTCTTTTGAAATAATTGGCAAAATATCACAAGATCCATCTTGTAAATATTTTAGTGCTTCTTCTTCATCATTAGAATCAATATGTTCAATATTTATTTCTAATTTATTCGCTATCAAGTTTATTAAATCAATATTAATACCTTGTAGTTTGTTATCTTCTTTAAATTCAATAGGTTTTAAATTTATAATATTACACATTTTAATGATAGATTTATTTTTAATATAATCCTTTTCATCATTCGTTAAAAACTTTTTTTTATCAATTATTTCATTTGAACCAAACCATTTTCTTTTTAAATTTAGTAACTCTTCATCAGTTATTGTGTTTTGAGCTTTATTTAAAATAGAGTTTAATAAGGGTTTATCTTTTGAAGTAGCAACACTTATATGACTAATTAATCTATCATCATTCACATAGTTTGTTGGTACAACAAGAGAGATATTTTTTGTTGAGATTACATAGTCTAAGACATTTTTTTTATCTATAGTTGCATCTGCTTTTCCAAGAGATAATAATCTTAAAGCTTCAACAGAGTCTTTTACAAGTATTTGTTTGATTTCAGGATAATATTGTTCTAAAAATTGTTGAGCAAAAAAACCTTTTGGCATAACAATTGTTTTACCTTTGAGTTTTTCTAGAGAATCAAGATTTTCATTTCCTTTTTTTACATAAATTGCATTTGCTGCTGAATGAAATACATTTGTGAAATTGAAATATTTTTCTCTTTCATCATTTTTTGCAATATTTATAATTGCATCTAATTGGTCAGTTTTTAACATTTCCATAAATTCATTCCACGATGGACCAGAAATATATTTTATTTTAATATCAGTTTTACTAGAAATTAGATTCATATAATCTATTATAAAACCTTTTGGAACACCATTTTCATTGAAATTATAAGGTGGCCAATATTGTTCATTATGTAGTCGTAGAGGTTGATTATTTTGTAGAAATTCTAACTCTTCTTCTGTTAAGTTTTTTGCAAAATCATTTGCATTTAATAAACTTAAATTTATTAAAATAAAACTAAAAAAAAAGAAGATTATTTTCATAAATTATATTTTTTATATTTTAAAGAATAACCATGTGAATAAATTGTTTCAAATAAATCATAATCCAATTTTATTTTAAGTCTTGACATTAGATTTCTAATTTTTTTCATATCATTTTCATAACAATCAAACACAAATGTTTCTATATCTCTATAACTTTTTGTTAAATCATTATTATTAATAAATAATTCAAAGAGTCTAGCTTCATTTTTTGATAATTTAATTAGTTGGTTATTTTTGAATAATTGATTAGAACTTTTGTTCCAAAAAAAATCAAAATCAAGTTCAATGATTTCTTTTAAGATATTTTCAAAATCATATTTCTCAATAATATTTGTTAATGTTTCTGTAATTTGTTTTAAATTGTAGGGTTTTAGAATATATCCATCTATACCTGCATTTATCGTTTTTAGGAAATAATCTTTATCGTCATATGCAGAAAGAACAATTATTGGAATTCTTTTATTAGTTTTTCTAACAGTTTCAATTAGAGATAAACCATCAATTAGTGGCATTTTAATATCAGTAATAATTATATGATAAGAGTTATTATCTGAGAATAGTTCTAATCCTATTTTTCCATTGTCAGCAACACATATACTATTAAAAAATGATTTTAGCATTTTTACAGTTTGGGTTTGAACTTCAATGTTATCTTCTACATACAAAATATTTAATCTTTTTGTATGTTTTATGAGGTCATGTAATCTATCAATTTGCATTAATTTCCTGAGGAATTTTATTAACTATTCGTTAATTATACATTAGGAAAGGTTTACTGTAATTTAAAATTTAGTGTAAGAGGCGTATTTTCAGTAATATTGTAGGAAAATAATTTTTTGAAGAACTAAATAATTTAGTTCCTCAAATTTTTAAAGAGTTTCTTTTAAGTTTCTATTTCTAAATGCTAGTGCTATTGTAGCAATTACTAATGTAACAACATAATAAACCCACATAGGAATTGGAACAGGGTCACCTGTTGCATATGAGTGCATTCCTGATAAGTAGAAGTTTACTCCAAAATATGTCATTAATATTGAAGAGAAAGCTAATAATGAAGCAGTTGCTAGGGCAAAAGGTGTTGATAATGGTTTTACAAATCTTAAGTGTACAACAATAGCATAAACTACGATTGATACATAAGCCCAAGTCTCTTTTGGATCCCATCCCCAATATCTTCCCCAAGATTCATTAGCCCAAATTCCACCAAGGAAATTTCCAATTGTAATTGCTGCTAATCCAATGATTAAAGCAATTTCATTAATAGCTGTAACTGTTTTAATAGTTTCATCTACGTGAGGTCTGTTTTTTCTAAAAATAAACATAACTAAAGTCATAAATCCTAAAATTGCACCAAGTCCAAAGAATCCATAAGATGCCGTTAAAATCGAAACGTGGATTGTTAACCAATATGATTTTAATACTGGAACTAAATTTGTAATTTGTGGATCAATTCCTGTTAAGTGAGCTGTAAACATAAAGATAGCAGCAACAATAACAGCAGCACTTAAAGCAAGAAGTGATTTTCTAAAGAAAATAACACCTGCAAATACAGCTGACCATGAGATATATAATAAAGATTCATAAGTATCAGACCAAGGAGCATGACCTGAAATAAACCATCTAAATCCCATTCCAAATGTATGAACTGCAAATAATAAACTTAATATTACAAAAAATATAGTAGTTGTTTTTTTAGGTTGAATTTTTGGATTAAATACCACAAAAAATGCAACAATTAACATAACAAATCCAAGTAATAAATAAGCTAATGTAACTTTGAAGAAAATATCTAATTTATTAAATAAAATTTCATTGTTTATTTTGCTTTCACTTGGAATTACTTCATTTCCTGCTTTTTGTTGATAAAGAGTCATCATAGATAGATATTTATTAGATTCTTCCCAGTTATTATCAACAACAGAATTTATAAATCCTCTTGTCATACTTTCAACGGCAACTTGATTACCACCTTTGAAATTTTGCATTGCATCAAGTGGGTTATACCATTTATTATTATCTTTTTCACTACCATCTTGAACTTTTGGATAGATATTAAATAGAGTTCCATTAAATACAGAATAGATAATATTTAATCTCTCATCTAATTGAATAATATCTTTTTCGTAAGTTCCTCTGTCCATTGGTTTTACTTGTAAAGCAGCTTCTGCTTCACCTGAAAGTAAATATTTTCCATCTTTAAATACTTCAGAAAAAGCGATATATTTCTCATTTTCATCAACACCTAAGAATTTTTTTAGTTTTGGAGTTTTAATTTTTATTACTTTTAAATCACTCCAAATATCAGGACGTGTAAGCATTCCTAAAACTAATTGATCTGGATTCATACCAAATAAAGTTGCTTTTCCACTTAATTTTTGAATAATTTCTAAATCTAAAGAAGATAATGGTTTCATTCTTCCACCACTACTTTGAGTTACAAGTTTTGCAAAATTTTCAGCTGTAACTTTTGATTCATCTTTAAATTTATTTAAATAATCTAATATTTGAGTAGTTTGAGCTGACTCATTTATATTTGATGAATTAGCTGGTTCTTCATTTGCAAAAAGTGAACTTGATGAAAATAAAAATGTGCAAACAATTGCAATTGAAGCTAAATTTCTTGAACTTACATAATTTGTTAATTTCCAGAATCTTGATTTTTTATCAAAGAAATTTAATAATAAACCTAACGTTAATAAAAAATATCCTACATAAGTTGGCCATTTTCCTGGGTCATTATTAACTGAAAGAATAGTTCCTGATTCATCAGGGAAATATGAACTTTGGAAAAATAAGAAGTTTCCTTCATGCATAGTTCTATTCATAAAAATCCTATAATCGTAAGTTTTTCCATCTTCTTTTATTACTGTAACTTCAGAAGCATAAGATGAAGGAGACATACTTCCTGGGTATCTATCAAGTTGGAAGTCATTTAATTTAATTGAGAAAGGTAAATCCACAACTTTTGAACCGTACTCTAACATAACAGAAACATCATCAAAAATAAGCTCTCTTGCCATTCCTTTTTGACCTCTAAGTCCTGGAAGTTTTATATCTTGAGCTTTTCCATTTATTGTTGCTTCAACATGTAAAAGTCCCATTTTCGCACTACCTTTTTTTGCAAATATGAAATCTTTATAATTTAAGTTTAGTTTTTTATCACCAAAAACTATTTCATGAGAAAAATTATTTATACCTTTAAATAAAGATGTAAACTCTTGTTGATACTCTTGATAGTAAACTTTATCACCATCTTTGATAGTAATTTGTAAATATGGCTCTAAAGATAACATTTGATTTTCTGTTTTACCTTCAGATATTTGCATAATACCTTCGTAACCAGCATATCTTGTTACTCCTGCACCTATTAAAATAATTACAAACGAAGTGTGAAAAATGAATCTAGGTTTGTTTTTCCACATTTTAAATTTGAAAATAATACCTGTTAAATTTATTGTAGTTAAAACAAGTATTGCTTCATACCAAAGGTTATTATAAACTAAAACTCTTGCTGTTGATGTACCAAAATCATTTTCTATAAAAGTAGCATATCCAGCACCCATTGCTAAAATAGCAAGTAAAATTAATGTTGTCTTAAAAGAGAATAAGACATTTGAAAGATTCAATAAATATCCTTTAAAATTTTTTTATTCGACGAATTATATTCATAAGAAGTTAATCCTGAGTTAATGAATGGTTGTTTTTTTACTAATATTAGTTAATTTAAGATGGAATTTTGACTTAAATATCTATAATTGCAACATGAATTTAGAAATATTACAAAATAAAAAAAATGAATGTAGAACTTGGAAAAATGTTGAACCTTGGTATTTACAATTACAAGAAGCTTGTACGATAGAAAAGAATAATTTAAATATAGATTATGGAGATTGGTTTAGTGTTGGTATTAAAGAAGACTTGACAAAAGAAGAACAAGAGATTATTTTACAAACAGCAAAATCATTAATACCTTGGAGAAAAGGTCCTTTCAAAATTTTTGATTTAGAGATTGATAGTGAATGGCAAAGTAATATTAAATATAATTTGATTCGTCCATATTTTAATTTAAAAGATAAAATAGTTGCTGATATTGGATGCAATAATGGTTATTATATGTTTAGAATGCTTGAAGATAAACCAAAAAAATTAATAGGTTTTGACCCATCACCATTAACTTTACACCAATTTGAGTTTATAAATCATTTTGTAAAATCAGATATTGTTTATGAAATGTTAGGTGTTGAGCATTTAGAATATTATAATCATAAATTTGATTTTATTTTTATGTTAGGTGTTTTATACCATAGACCAGATCCTGTTGGAACATTAAAATCACTTGCACGAGGATTAAACTCTAAAGGTGAGATTTTAATAGATACTTTTATGATAGATGGGGATGAAGAGTTATGTTTAACTCCAAATAAAAGATATTCAAAAATTCCAAATATCTATTTTATTCCTACAATTCCAGCACTTAAAAATTGGCTTGAAAGAGCAGGGTTTGAAGATATTGAAGTTCTTGCAACAACTATTACAACTTCGGAAGAGCAAAGAAAAACTGAATGGTCATTTGATCAAAGTTTAGAAGATTTTTTAGATGAAAATGATAAAACTAAAACTGTTGAGGGTTATCCAGCTCCCAAAAGAGTTTATGTAAAAGCTAGAAAAGTTTTATAAGAACAAAAAAAGATACTAAAGATTAAAATAAATCAATAGTATCTTCAGCACTTAAATCACTATATTTAAATAGTTGACTTCTTCCTTTGTTTTTTGCTTCATAAAGTGCAATGTCAGCATTTTTAATACAATCTGTTATTGTAATATCTGAGTGTAATCTATAAACTTCGAATCCAATACAAATAGTTTTTTTCAATGTTTGATTACTCTCTTCATTAACTAAAATATTTATTTCTGCGAAATCTGAAATGATTTTTTTTGCAAGTTCTTCTGCTTGATATTCACTTGAATTATTTATTAAAGAGACTAAGAACTCGTCACCATTTAATCTTCCAACCATATCAAATTCATTTATGTTTGAGTGAATTACTTTTGCAAGTTCTATTAATACTTTATCTGCAATATCATAATCAAATTCATCAATTACAGCTTTAAAATGGTCTATTCCAACCATTAAAAAATAAATTTCATCTTGAGTATTATTTGAAAGTCGCAAATGAGTTGTTAAATTTTCAATTAAATAATTTCTATTATATACATTTGTAACAGAATCTAAAGATGATGATTCAACAAAATTTTTCTTTAAAATACCACTTTGAATTATTGGAGAAACTTGAAAAAATGCAGCTTCAATAGTATTATATTTTGTTTCTAATATTTTAAAATGTACTTTAGAAGTAGCACTAAATGAAACAGTAGCATTTAAACTTGTATGAGTATTTATAATAAAAAAATAAGATAAATCATCATCTAAATAAAACTCTTCACCTTTTACTAGAATTTTCTCTTTATAATTTTTATTTACATCAAATAGAGAGAACGTAAGATTATCAATATTAAATTCTTTATTTAACCAAGTATATATATCTTCAGCCATTTGTTTAATATTCGTAGCATATTGTAACTGCTCATGTAGATTAAAAATACTAATTAAAGATTTGTAATCCTCATCATTTGTTGCTGATGATTTAATTAATTCTAATATTTTATTTTTCATATATTATTACCTAAAAGAAATCTATTTTATTTGTATCTTCTTCACTAAACATAAAAACTTGACTTCTTCCTCTGTTTCTTGCTTCATATAAAGCAATATCAGATTTTTTTATTATTTCATCTACAGTAGTTGCATTATCAGGATATATTGAAATACCACCACATATAGTTTTCATAAGTGTTTGTTTTGTTAGTTCATTTATCATAACTTCTTTTTTACTAAAGTTATTAATAAGTTTTTGAGATATGAGTATAGCATTGTTTTCATTAATTATATTCTGTAAAATAACTAAAAATTCATCGTCTGAAATTTTTATAACTAAATCTGATTCTCTAACACTCTCTTTTAAAGTAGATGCTAGTGCTTTTAAAACTTTATCACCAACTTCATAATCAAATTCATCGATAACTGCTCTGAATTGATCAATACCAACTTTTATAAAAGCAATTTTCTTTTGTTCTCGATTTGAGATACTTAATAAATTTCCAGCATAATTATCTAAATAACATCTATTGTATGAACCTGTTAGGTGATCAATTAAAGATAATTGATTTAAAGTTTTTTCCATAAATTTGCTAAATAATGATTGTGAAAATATTAATAAAGACATTTTAATCGCATCTAAATGAGTTTTTACAGATTCAAAATCTTCTTGATTTTCTGATAAAAAATGGAAAATAATTACAGTGTCACAATTTTGTTTAAATTCTAAAGTATTTACTAAATAATTTTCACTTGTTTCTGCACATAAAAAAAGATTTTGGATATTATCATTTTTTTTTATATCAATTTGTAAAAAATTTATATGATGATGTAACTTTAAATAATCGAATATATTTAAACAACTTTTATCTAAATCTGTTAACTTTAACTTTTCATTTTCGTTAATAATCGTCTCACAAGAAAAATTCATGAACTAATCCCTTTATTTAAATATGTCTTTCCCATTGTTTTAGGGTTTGTATTTCACTTTTTAATGTTGTTTTATCACCATGACCTGGATAAATATGAAAATCTTCATCCCATTGTAATATTTTATTTAAACTTCGTTTCATTAGTGTAGCATTTGAATTTGGAAAATCAAATCTTCCAATAGTTCCTTTAAAAATAAAATCTCCAGTAAAGAGATGTTTATCAATTTGAATAGCACTACATCCAGGTGTATGACCAGGGAAATGATGGAATTTCATTTTAATTCCTTCAATTTCTATCTCTTCATCGGGATTTACTAAAATATCCGCATAAGACGGAGGCATTCCCATTCCATAAGGATCTAAAGTTAACATAAATTCATCATCTTTTGGAATATATAATTTTATTTTATAACTATCTTTTACCTGTTGATTTGACCAAACATGATCAAAATGTCCATGGGTATTTAAAATAGCTATTGGATTTTTTACATTTCCTTTAATCCAAGAATAGGCATTTACACCTGGATCGATAATTATATCTTTATCATTTATTGTAATAATATAACAATTTGTTTGATAATCGCCCATTGGCTGAACTTTTATATCCATTTTTAACCTTAGTTTGCTAAAATTGTAAAGATTATATCAAAAAAGAGGTTATTTATGGATTATTTTTTATCGTTAGAGGATATTTTACATACTAGTGTTCCCAAAGATAAAATTGAAAAATTTAGATTATTTTATAATAATTTTTTAAATAATGATTATATTATGAATGAATCATATACTCCTTATACTTTTGATAAACCTTCATACCATACATTTCTTGAAATTGTAAAACCAACATTACTTCCTCCAATAAAAAATTTTAAATCAATAGAAGGAAAAAAATATCTTGTTCATACAATTTTACATATTGAATATTCAGCAATTGATTTAGCTTTAGATGCAGCTTTAAGATTTAAAAATATGCCAAAAAAATATTACGAAGATTGGCTTGAAGTGGCAGATGACGAAATAAGACATTTTTTAATGCTTGAAGAGTTATTAAGTGAACTTGGAGGAACTTATGGAGATTTTCCTGTACATAAAAATCTTTTTGAAGCAATGGAACAAACTCCTGATTTTTTACGAAGAATGGCAGCCGTTCCCAGATACCTTGAAGCAAATGGACTTGACCAAAATCCTAAAATAATGGAAAAATTAAACTCAAATAGAGATGAATTTAATAATAAGTTTTTAAAAGCTTTACAAATTATTTTAGATGAAGAAGTAAGCCATGTTAAAAAGGGTGATATTTGGTTTAAATATGAGTGTGATAGACTTAAATTAGAACCTGAATCTACATATTTACAAATAATAGAAGAGGTTTTTCCTGGAAGTACAAAAAGAAAAATGGATTTAAATTTCACAGCACGAAAAGAGGCTGGATTTTCTTGTAATGAATTAAAAATTTTATCAAAAAAAGAGGATTGTAATTAATGATAACTTCAAATATTGATTTAATAAAAGCACAAATTGCAACAGCTAATAATTCAAATATTAATGCTAATTCAGGTCTATTTTTAAATAATTTGATAAATAATTCAACTACAAGACCATCTGCTAAAACTGACTCTTTGAGTTATGAAAATATAAAAGGAATAAGTTTAGAAGAAATTGATACTTTATTTAAAAATGAAGATGATAAAAATATGGCAAAAAATCTTAGAATTGCTACGCTTTTTTCAAGTGATGACTATTTATCAAAAGCATTGTTTAATACAGTTTTAGGGCAACCATTTAATTTGGGATTTTCTTATTTAAGTGATAGATATGAAGACAAAAATATGTTTTTATCTTCAAAAAATAGTGATAATTTATTTGATTTATTACAAGAATCAATAAATCAAAAAATAAATAATTCAAATTCTAAATCAACAGATGTAATATCTCAAGACAAATTAGATGAAATATTAACAAAAGTTAACTCTTTTAATTTTATTAGTGCTTTATCAAATAGTTCAAAAAAAGGTTATGATAAATATGAAGATGAAAAAAATGATTATTCATTTTTATATAATGACTACAATTTAAAATATCAAGAGTTAGTTTATAAATATCAGGAATTAGAAAATATAAACAAAACTCTGATTAAACAATTTTAATAAATATTAATAAGTAACATTGCTTTTAAAACAGATTCTTCTTCAACCATTTTTAGTTTAGAACTTATTTTATGAGTTGATAATTTACCTTCAATAGTTTGAAGTATATGCCAAAATCTCTCATTAAATGGTGTGTCTAACTCTTTTATTTTATATTTTATAATTGTTTCTACAATTGTTTCTATACAATGAAAATAAAATATTTTATTTTTTGCTCTTTGAGTTTTATATGTTCTCATTAATTTTAAGTTTGCAATAAATGTATCTTTTTCGATAGTTGATAAATTTACTCTATTTCTAACATCATTTTCTTCATTATCTAAATGTGTTATATATGAATCTATCTCTTGATTCATTATTTCTTCTAAATCAGGATGAAATTTTAGAAGAACATCTAAAATTTCATTTGGGTTTAATGGTTTTTCATTTAATTGGTGAGAATATTTTTTCTTTTGTTCATAAGTATGGTCGATTGCATTTAAAATATCTACCGCAAAAGATAAATAAATAAACTTATCCTCTTTTCCATCTTTAAATGAAATACCATGTTCACTTATAACTGGTTTTAATCCTGCATAATCTAATTTCATATATATTCCCTTATTTATATTTAAAATTTGGCGTTTGGAATAGGGTAATTCTCTATTACAAAATCAATATCTTTATCTCCACGACCACTAAGACTTACTAAAATAGTTTTATCTTTTGCTAGTGTTCGTGCAAGTTTCATAGCAAATCCAACTGCATGAGCTGATTCAAGTGCTGGAATGATTCCTTCTAGTTGTGATAATTTATAAAATGCATCAACAGCTTCATCATCGTTACAAAGTCCAACTTTACTTCTTCCTGATTCTTTTAAGTATGCATGTTCTGGTCCAACTCCTGGATAATCAATTCCACTTCCAATAGAATAAACAGGAGCTGGATTTCCATTTTCATCTTTTAACATGATAGAGTTAAATCCATGCATGATTCCCTCTTGTCCATAAGTTAAAGTGGCACTATGTTCACCAATTTTATCACCTTTCCCCATTGGTTCAACGCCATAAAGATTTACTTCTTTGTCATCAATAAAACCAGCGAAAATTCCCATAGCATTACTTCCACCACCAACACAAGCAACAATATTATCAGGAAGTTTAGGCTCATGCTCTAAAAATTGTTCCCTTGATTCAAATCCAATAACACTTTGGAAATCTCTAACCATCATAGGAAATGGATGAGGACCTACAACTGAACCTATACAATAAATAGAGTTTTCAGTGTCTGCTAAATATGCTTCAAAAGCTGAATCAACAGCCTCTTTTAAAGTTTTTAAACCATGAGTTGCTGGTACAACTTTTGCTCCAAGAATTTTCATTCTTACAACATTTGGATGCTCTTTTTTTATATCAACTTCACCCATGTGAATTTCACACTCTAATCCAAAATAAGCAGCTGCAGTTGCTAATGCAACACCATGTTGACCTGCACCAGTTTCAGCAATTACTTTTTTCTTTCCAAGATATTTAGCAAGGATAACTTCAGCCATACAGTGATTTAATTTATGCGCACCAGTATGATTTAAGTCTTCTCTTTTTAAATAGATTTTTGCTCCACCACAAAATTGAGTTAAGTTTTTTGCATAAGAAATTGGAGTAGGTCTCCCTTGGTAGTGTTTTCTTACATATTTTAACTCTTCTATAAACTCAGGAGAATTTTTTAACTCAGCATAAGCTTTTGTAATATCAGTAAATGGTTTTTCTAAAATAGGGGGAATAAATGAACCTCCAAATTTTCCAAAAAATCCATTAACATCAGGCATTGATTCTAAATATGATTTATTCATTTATTTCCTTTTTTTTATTTTTATGAAAACCACTTTTTAACTTTGTCAAACATTGATTCAAAGCTTATTTCATGTGGTTTGCTTTCTATTCCAAAACTCTCTTGAAGTTTTTCTAATAATTCAATTTGTTCGTTATTTAAATCTTTTGGATATTCGATTTTTATTTGAACAACTAAATTACCTTTTCCATAACCTTGAACAGATTTTACACCTTCACCTTTAAAAGTAAATTGTTGTTTATCTTTTGCATTTTTTGGAATTTCAAGCTCAATTTCACCTCTTAAAGTTGGAACTTTTATTTTCCCACCAAGCACAATTTGTGTAAAGAAAATAGGGGCTTCGTAATAAATATCATCATCATGTCTTACAAAATGAGAATCTTCTTTTACTTTTACTTGTAAATATAAATCTCCTCTTGAACCATCTGGTGCGATATTTCCTTTATGAGAAACTCTGATTCTCATTCCATCATTTACACCTTCTGGAATATCAACTTTGAAACTCTCTTTTATTTCATCATAACCACTTCCACCACATGATTTACACGAAGCTGCTGCTGCTTGGCCTGTTCCACCACATTTTGGACAAGTCTGAGCAAAAGTCATAAACCCTTGTCTTGCATGAACTTGACCATGTCCATTACAAGTATTACAAGTTGCTAATTTTCCATCTTTTGCACCAGTTCCAGAACAAGATTTACAAGCTGTTTTATATTTGTAACTTATATCTTTTTTGCATCCAAATACAGCTTCGTTGAACTCTAATTTTACTTCAATAGTTACATCAAGATTGTAGTTATATGTTTTTTTCTGTTTTCTACCACGAGAGCTTCCACCAAAAGCACTTCCAAACATCTCTTCAAAAACAGAACTTAAATCATCAAAACCACCAGAGAATCCACCACCTCTTTGTCCATGACCATCAAGTCCTGCTTTTCCGTATCTGTCATAAACAGCTCTTTTTTCTTCGTCACTTAATACTTGATAAGCTTCATTTATAGCTTTAAATCTTTCTTCAGCTTCGTTATCACCTGGATTTTTATCAGGATGATATCTCATAGCCATTTGTCTATAAGCTTTTTTGATTGTACTTTTATCTGAACCTTTACTAACTTCTAGTAGTTCATAATAATCTATTTCAGTCAATTTTTATCCCCTTAAAAAATATTTGAATTAATGTAAGTCGCGATTTTAACTAAAAGTTGATAAATATTGATTGAATTAATAAGTAGAATAGTTTTATATAATTTATCATAAATCTTAGATATAATCCCGCTATGAATAAAGGACTAGAAAAATTTTACGAACTTGTTGAAGCTTTTGAATCTTTGCCTACTATTGGTAAAAAATCAGCTCTTAGACTTGCATATCATATTGTTATGAATGATAATTATTGTGGGATTAAAATCGCCCATAGTATTGAAAATGCTCTAAAAAATATTACAAAATGCGTTCGTTGTGGTTCTATGAGTGAACATGAGATTTGTGAGGTTTGTTTGGATGAATCAAGAGATAACACAAAACTTTGTATTGTTCAAAGTGCAAAAGATATTTTTGTGATTGAAGATTCAAGACAATTTGATGGAAAATATTTTGTAATAGATGAGTTAGACCAAGAGGTGTTAGATTCTTTACATAAATTTATAAATGACAATGAAGTTGAAAATATTTTATTTGCCATTACTCCATCTATTGCAAATGACGCATTTATTTTATTTATTGAAGATAAATTAAAAAATCACAACATAAAGTTTACAAAAATTGCTCAAGGTGTACCAACAGGTGTTAGTTTAGAAAATGTAGATATTTTATCTCTTTCAAAAGCTATACAAAGTAAAGTTGAAATTTAAAATTAGAATAAGAATATGGAAAAAAGAATAGTTTGTCAAAAATGTGTTTATTATTTTGTTACGTGGGAAGTTGGAAAACCTCATGGTTGTAGAGCTTATGGTTTTAAATCTCAACTTATTCCTTCAATGTCTGTAAAAAGAGCAAGTGGAGAAGATTGTAAATTATTCTCGTTAAAAATTTTAAAATAGCTGGATATATGCAAATAAATGATTTTATAGAAAAAATAGAAAAAGATAAAATATCAATTATTAGAACTTGGATAAGTTCCCCAACGGTAATGAAGATAATTAATGATTACTCTATTGATAAAGATTTATTTGTAAAAAGATACGCTTTTGGTGTTATTGAACACTATATTCAAGTTGTAAAAAAACAAGAAAAGATTGAAAATTGTCCAGTTATTATTGATTTTATAAAATATTTAAAGAAACAAAATATAAAATCTAGTGAACTTTTTTTATTATGCTCATCTTTTAAAAGTGCTTTAGTTGATTATGCTTTTAAATTAAATATTCAATCTATTGAATTAATAGAAAAAATTGTTTATTACTTTGAGGAAAATTTTTCAGGTGTTTTAGATATTTATTCTAAATCAATAGCTCAAATTGAGAGTGCTTTAAATAAATCTATTGATATTGTTGATAAATATGTGATTATGTCAAGAACTGATATAAATGGAATAATTATGAGCGTTTCAACTGCATTTTGTAGAATTTCAGGTTATGAGTCTTTTGAATTAATTGGAAAATCACACAATATTATAAGACATCCAGATATGCCAAAGAAACTTTTTACAAATTTATGGGATACCATAAAATCAGGTAATATGTGGCAAGGTGAAATTAAAAACCGTAAAAAAAATGGGGATATTTATTGGGTGAAAACTACAATCCATCCAAATTTTGATCACGGTGGAAATATTGTAAGTTATGATGCAATCAGGGAAGATATAACTTCACAAATTGAACTTAAAACTCAACAAAATTTATTGGTAGAACAATCAAAATCAGCTGCAATGGGTGAAATGATAAGTATGATTGCACATCAATGGAGACAACCTTTACAAGCAGTTTCTATATTAATTCAGAAATTACCTTTATTAAAAATGGTTAATGGTGATATTTCAGATGAAATGCTTGATGATGTTGTTAATCAAGTTAGTTCACAACTTGATTATATGTCTAAAACAATAGATGATTTTAGGGATTATTTTAAACCAAATAAGAAAAAAGAAGAAGTTTATATAAAAGAAATTATTGAAAAATCAATGGATTTTTTAGCATATTTATTTAAACTAAATTCTATTAAAGTAAACTATCAAAATAATTCAAACTCAAGTGTTGAAATATATCTAAATGAGATAGTTCAAGTTTTTATAAATTTAGCAAAAAATTCTTGTGATGCAATGATTGAAAAAAATATTGAAAATAGGGTTATAAATATAACTACTTATGAAAATGAGAAGAGTTTATTTGTTGAGTTTGAAGATAATGCAGGTGGAATAAAAAGTGATGTTTTGGGTAAAATATTTGATCCGTATTTTTCAACAAAAAATAATAAGAATGGAACAGGATTAGGCTTATATATGAGTAAAACTATCATTGAAGAACATAGTGGTGGAAAAATAGATGTATATAATACAGATTTTGGAACAAAGTTCGTTATAAAATTACCATTAAAATAGGAGTTAATTTGTTATATAAAGATTTTAAAGAGAGTATTAAATCATTAGGTTTTGGAACTATTGAAGATTTTATGAATTATGCAGGTGTTACATCAGATGATGTTTTAAGTTGGGAAGAGAAAAATGAAGTTCCATATTTAGTTTCACTTATTATTCATTTATTAAAAGGTGAAAAAGAGCTATTAATTACAAATTCAGCTTTAGACAATGTAATTGAAGAGTGTTTACCACTTGCTTCATTATTAGAGGAAGTTTCATCATTTCCCCATAAACTTGAAGAGATGTTTTTATTACAAAAAAAATTAAACGATTCTACAAATGGTAATAATTGGGAATTAGGTGTTAATAAATTTGGTAAAGAGATAAATTGGTTAAGATGCATACATATGGAAGTTGCAGAACTAATTGAATCAACTCCTTGGAAACACTGGAAAAATATAAATTCAGATCCTGATATGAATAATATCCATGTTGAGCTTGTTGATATTTGGCACTTTTTAATGTCTTATATTTTACAAGAAACAAATGTTCCAAAAGCAGTTTCATTAGTAAATACTCATTGTATTTATGAAGCATTACAAGATGTAGATGTTAAATTAATGGTAAATGAGGCTGAAAAATTATCTTATATTTCACTTGCAATTGATACAGGAAATATGCCATCATTTAGTGGAATAGAAAGATTCATAGACCAATTTTTTAGATGTTGTAAAATCTCTGGATTATCTTTTATGTGGTTACAAAAACTTTATATTGGTAAAAACTGTTTAAATCAATTTAGACAAGACAATGGTTATAAAGAGGGTCATTACATTAAAGTTTGGAATGGTAATGAAGATAATGTTGTAATGGTTAGTTTACTTGAAAAAATGGATGATGTAAGTTTTGATGATTTATATTTTAAATTACAAGAAGCATATAACAAGTGTAAATAATAGGTTTTAAAACCTATTGTTTACACATTTAAATTTCTATTTTTTATCTATAATCGTTTTTATATTCCACATAATGAGCTGCATGAGCTATTAATTTATCCACATCTTCTTGTGTTAATTCTTTTACTACTTTTGCAGGACTTCCCATAATCATACTTCTTGGTGGAAATACTTTTCCAGCAGTTACAAGGGAATTTGCTCCAACAATACTTCCTTCTCCAATAACAGCATTATCAAGAATTGTTGCACTCATTCCAATTAGACAATTATCTTCAATTTTACAGCCATGAAGCATAACTTTATGCCCAATAGTTACATTATCTCCAATAATTGTTTTTGTGTTTGTATCTGTGTGAATACATGATAAATCTTGGATGTTTGTATTTTTACCAATTCTTACTTCATTCACATCTGATCTAATAACACAACCAAACCAAATAGATGAATCCTCACCTATTTCAATATTTCCTATTAAATCAGCGCTTGGTGCAATCCAAGCACTGGCGTGAATATTTGGGTAAAACTCTTTAAATTTTAAAATCATAGCTTTTCTCCTTAGCTTATTTTATTTATTATAGCAAAGGATTTTTTATTTTGGAATATATTCTAAAATCACAGCTTGTGAATAATTTGGTACATCATCGTAAGTAAATATTGCGTAATATTTATTTATATCTGTTGCTCCAAAATCATCAAGAGTATATTCATCAATTCCTGCATAAAGTTTTTGACCATCTTGGGCAGATAAAGGTTTTCTAAATGGATTTCTTATAACTTTTGCACCTACAAAATCAGGATTTTTGGGATTTGTCCAAGAAACTTTTATTTTTCCATTTTCTAGGGATAATTTTGCATTTGAAACTTTTTCAACGGGAAATCTTCTTTTTGGTATATGTTCAAGGATAAGTTTTGGAGATAAATAATTATTTGATACTTCCCATGAAACGCTTTTGTTTTTTAATATTTTTACAGAAGAAGTGGGTTTTAATACAAATGAAATATCAGATTTACTTTTTAGTTTTTCATTTAAAATAATTTCAGAAAAAGAATCAAACATAAAATATTGAGTTTGGTTATTTTTTAATTCTGTGGCACTAACATCATAACCAATATTTTGAATTACTTCTCTATTTGTAATATCATTAAAGTTTTTATCAATATTTTCATCAACAAATTCTAAGTGAAATCGAATATCATCTTTTATATAAATTTTTGTAGAGTTTAACTCAAAATATGCTTTTGTAATCATGGTGTCATTATATGGAGGAAGTGAAGCTAGATTAAACTGGAAAGTTGAATATATTTTATTTCCATTTTCATCAAATCCAGCGGTAATTACATCATCGATAACCTCAGCTTTACTAATTGTTTTGATTGATTTAGCATAAAGAGTTGTAGTTGTTGGCTCTATTGTATAAGTTAATTCTAATCTTGGTCTATAAGCTAATCCAAAACCAAATGAACCATAACCAATATCCCATTGCATCATCTGTTTAGTTCTTCCAATTGTTAGCTCTTTTGGTCCTTCAACTCTTAAAACGATAGTGTCATTTTTAATTGATTTTTTCAAATCATTACACTCTAAACCTGAAAGAATCCAGTTTCTCCAAATTCCTTGTGTTAGTTGGTGAGACTCTGTTGGCCGACCTACATATCTTATGATTTCCATATTATTTACATCATCAAAATTTGTAATATCTCCCATAGTTTCTTGATTTACAAGTCCTATATTCCACTCACCATATTTTTCAATAGTTGTTGAAACTCTATTTATTGGATAAAGATTAATTGAAGCTAGTTTTATCAAAGCATTTGCAGGAAGTGATTTTACATTTATTGATATAACTGCATAAGAGATTCCCTTATTGTCATCAACTCCTACAAATAATGAGTTAACTCCAAAGTGATTTGGGTTATTATTTAGATTTTCAGCCACATAACCAGTCCCTTTTGCATTTGCAAAATAGGTTCTACTATATTCATCATATTCTATTAACGTACGGATTTTAATTTGTGGATAAAAGGGTGATTTTTGATTTGTTTTTTTATTTACAGCTCTAATATTGTAATAATAATCTCTATTAGAAGCTAAATTAATATCATTAAATTCTAAACTTTGAGTTTTAGAAATTAAATTTGAGCTATTACAAAATTGTTTATCTTTTGTACTTCTGAAAATTTCAAAATATATATTTTCATTTAATTTATAATCCCATTTTAGATTTACATGTTTTGAGCCAATTTCTGTAGCATTAAAAGAGTTAACCCTTTTCATAATGTTATCTTTTGCGTAATTATCAGCTTCTTTTAGGGCATGAATAAGTGCTGGAATATGTTCTCTAATGTTTTCATTCATATCTTCCATGTAATCACTTATATTTCTAGTTCCAACTTCTACAACAGTTGAAATAATTCCATTTGAATAATAAAACTCTCTTCCACTTCCTGAGATTAATTTTGCAGGTGGTTTTCCTTGATGAATTCCATACTCTCGACCTGATATTTTTCTTATTTCTTCGGCCATATTCGCACATAAAGTATTCATATCAGTTGTATCAATAGTATCTTCATGTCTAAAATCATGGGCTGGGAAAAATACATTTCCTTGACTGTGATAATCTAAGGCTATTGTAATATTAGGATGAGACAAAACAAAATCTCTAAGAGCTTGTGTTTCTGGTTCTGAAAATGGTTCAGGCCCTCCATAAACATTTGAAGCAGCAGTAGTTGATTTTACAAATCCTATTGGAAAATTTCTATTTAAATCAACTCCATAAGTTCCATCGACATTTTGTCTTCTATTTTTTCTCCAAAAAGAGAAGTGTTTTCTTGAATACTCATAACCATCAGGATTAGCGCAAGGAACCATATAAACAGTACTTTCATTTAAGTAAGTTTGTAAAGTTGGGTCAGTTTCAAGATTTTTTAATACATATATTGCAAACTCAATAGCTAATTCATGTCCAATCCACTCTCTTGCGTGAATAGTTCCTGTATAAAATAGTGCAGGTCTTGAATTGGCTGTTTTAATATTTTTTGAAATGGTAATTAAATTTATTTCTCTATTTTCCCATGTATTACCTATTGATTCAATTTTAAAATAATTAGGATATTTAGCTTGTAATTCTTTAAAAATATTTGTTGATGCTTCATATGATCTATATAATCTTTTCAAAAACTTATTCTCCTATTTTTAATCTGGATTTTAATTGAGCAAATTTATTTTTCCCAATTCCTTCAATATCTTTTAATTCATCTATATTTTTAAAATATCCATTAGCATCTCTATATTCAGAAATTATTTTTGCTAGTTTTTTACCAATACCTTTTATTTTTTTTAAATTTTCTTTGTCAATTCTATTTATATCTACTCTCATATCATCAATATTTCTATCCCAAGATTTAAGCATTTGTTCATCTATAGCTTCAAGTTCTAATAAATCAGAACTATCAGTGATGATATTGTCTTGTAGATACTCTTGGATTTGTAAAGCTAAATCCTCTTCCATTCCATAAAGAGTCATTAAATCAGTTAGTGTTGCATTATTGAAATTTATTTTATTTAATTCAAATATCGTCTCTTTTTTAGATATTTTATTACTCTGTATTTGCGCACACTCTTCTGGTTTTTGGGGAACATCTGATTCATCTGATAAAAGTGCCAGTTCCATTTCATAGGTATCTTTTTTATCATTGATAAAGTATTCACCATCACAACTAGGAATATATTTACTAAATCCAATATGTCTTAGAGTTCTTAAAAGATTTGGATCAATTTTTCCTAACTCTTCCCAAGAGAATAGGGGAATATGAGGTTTATTAAATCTTCCTTTTGAAAAATCCCACATTAAATATTGACAAATCCAATCTCTTACATAAGGGAAAGCAGCAAATGCAGTTGCACACTCTAAAATATAGGCTTTTCCAGTTTTTGCACAAATCGCAATATCACAAGCCCAATACTCAGCTTTTGCAGCTTTTGAAGCTTTTACGGCTAGTTCAAGTGCATTCATTGGAACATTTTCATACGACATTGAACCGCCTTGTGAAGTGTTTGTAATCCATTGATTTTTACCTGAATATCTCCAAAAAGCACAAATTGGTTTATGACCAATAAGCATTACTCTAATATCACCAGAATCTTTTAAATCAATGGCATTTTGAGTATAAATTGGATTATATTTTTTCTCATCAAGAAGTTTTTTTGCTTCTTTAAAATTGTTTGCTTTATGTACAAAATAACCACCATAATTTGATGGTCCATAAGACCTTTTTATGATTTGTGGATAAGAGGCTTTTTCTTTTAAATATTTATAACCTTTCTCAGTGTTATAAAATATTTTTGTTTTTGGAATTGCTAAATCAAATTTTTTACAAAAAAGCGTTACATTTTCCTTTGATTTATTTGAAAATTGTGTTTCAATAGATGGAACAAATCGAACATTTGGCAACTCTTTTGCAATTTCTACAAAAGTTTCATAAGCAGTCGCTGGAATATTTCCAACTAAAACCTCAATTTTTTTTCTTTTTACTTCTTCAATAAATCTTTTTTTATCATTTTTCCAATGGTAAGTAACTGATTCTATTTTGTCAGGCCAACCTTTGAAGTTTGATTTGTTAAAGAATTGTAATACAAAATCTAAATATAAGAATCCTATTTTAGGTAATTTTTTCATTTTTTCTTCTCCCCTTTGTGTGTTT